>Ga0068865_100000004_pt1 | contig 226236 bp, 204 predicted proteins | sample KBSMisM12_FD_75293 | JGI IMG/M metagenome (GOLD analysis project Ga0068865, IMG submission 75293) | Miscanthus rhizosphere microbial communities from Kellogg Biological Station, Michigan, USA - KBS Miscanthus M1-2 | ecosystem: Host-associated > Plants > Roots > Rhizosphere > Soil ...
GGCCATTGACCGGTTGCATGCCGAGGGTCGGTATCGGGTGTTTATCGACATATTGCGCAACAAGGGGATGTTTCCCAATGCGCGGTGTTTTGCGGGCCATAACGGGCCGATGCCGATCACGGTGTGGTGCTCGAACGATTATCTGTCGATGGGCCAGCATGCCGATGTGATCGCGGCGATGGAGGAGGCGCTGCACGATGTTGGCGCGGGCTCGGGCGGCACGCGCAATATCGGCGGCAACACGCATTATCATATCGACCTGGAAGCGGAGCTGGCCGACCTGCACGGCAAGGAAGGCGCGTTGCTGTTCACCTCGGGCTATGTTTCGAACGAGGCGACCTTGTCGACGCTCGCCAAGGTGCTGCCGGGTTGCATCATCTATTCGGACGAGCTGAACCACGCCTCGATGATCGCGGGCATCCGCAATTCGGGCTGCGAGAAGCGCGTGTTCCGCCACAACGACCTTGCGCATCTTGAGGAATTGCTTGCGGCGGACGATCCGGCGCTTCCCAAGCTGATCGCGTTCGAGAGCGTCTATTCGATGGATGGGGATGTCGCGCCGATCCATGCGATCTGCGACCTGGCCGACACATATGAGGCGCTGACCTATCTCGACGAGGTTCATGCGGTCGGCATGTATGGCCCGCGCGGCGGCGGCATTTCCGACCGCGACCAGGCCGCGCACCGGATCACGATCATCGAGGGCACGCTTGGCAAGGCGTTCGGGGTGATGGGCGGCTATATCGCGGCCGACACGATGATCATCGACGTGATCCGCAGCTACGCGCCGGGCTTCATCTTCACCACCAGCCTGTCGCCGGTGCTGGTCGCGGGTGCGCTCGCCAGCGTGCGCCACCTGAAGGCCTCGAGCGTGGAGCGCGACGCGCAACAGGCATCCGCCGCCACATTGAAGACGATGATGCGCGACGCCGGGCTGCCGGTGATGGAGTCGACCACGCATATCGTGCCGCTGATGGTCGGCGATCCGGTCAGGGCCAAGCGCGCCAGCGACATCCTGCTCGCCGAATATGGCGTCTACGTACAGCCGATCAATTATCCGACCGTGCCGCGCGGCACCGAACGGCTGCGCTTTACCCCAGGCCCATCCCACACACCCGAAATGATGCGCGAACTCGTCCACGCCCTCGTCGAAATCTGGAACCGAATGGAGATGAAGCTGGCGGCCTGAACCTGACTTTAGCGGCGGAAACACAAGCTGCGCTGGCCACCAGAGGCACACGCTACTACAGGTTGCGCCAACCCGAATCGTTGGAGTCTCCGTTGGCCGAGCGCATCGCCATCGCTTCCGATCACGCAGCTATCGTTCTCAAGGCGACGCTGATCGCGTGGCTGCGAGAGCATGGCCACGATGTGGCAGACCTTGGCCCGAACGACCAGGAGTCGGTCGATTATCCGGACTATGGCTATGCGCTGGGCCGCGCGATTTCCAACGGAGAAGCCGATTTCGGCGTCGCCTTGTGTGGATCGGGTATCGGCATTTCGATCGCGGTCAATCGCAACCCAGCCGCGCGCTGCGCGCTGGTGAACGAGCCGGTTTCCGCCAAACTGGCGCGAAATCACAACAATGCCAACGTCATCGCGTTGGGCGCACGCCTGATCGGCGAGGATATGGCCAAGGCCTGCGTCCACGCATTCCTCGAAGCAAATTATGAAGGCGGCCGCCACGAACAGCGCGTCGCCAAACTTTCCCACTTCGCCAAGGAGCCCGCATGAGCAGCAAGCCCGCCAACGACGTCCAGCCGGATGGCTTCTTCTCGCGCAGCCTGGCCCAGGCCGATCCCGCCGTCTTCGCCGGCGTCGAACGTGAAGTCGCCCGCGAGAAGGACCAGATCGAGCTGATCGCGTCCGAGAACATCGTCTCCAAGGCGGTGCTCGAAGCGCAGGGCAGCGTCTTCACCAACAAATATGCCGAGGGCTATCCCGGCAAGCGCTATTATCAGGGCTGCGCGCCGTCCGACACGGTTGAGCAACTGGCGATCGATCGCGCCAAGCAGCTCTTCAATTGCGGCTTCGCCAACGTTCAGCCGCATTCGGGCGCGCAGGCGAACGGAGCGGTGATGCTGGCGCTGACCAAGCCCGGCGACACGATCATGGGCCTGAGCCTCGATGCGGGTGGCCACCTCACCCACGGCGCCCGCGCGGCGATGTCGGGCAAATGGTTCAACGCGGTCCAATATGGCGTGACGCGCGACACGCATCTGATCGACTATGACGCGGTCGAGGCGATGGCCAAGGAGCATAAGCCGACGCTCATCATCACGGGCGGTTCGGCTTATCCGCGCCACATCGATTTCGCGCGCTTCCGGAAGATCGCGGACGAGGTTGGCGCCTTGTTCATGGTCGATATGGCCCATTTTGCCGGCCTGGTAGCGGGTGGCGTCCATCCGACCCCGTTCGGCCACGCGGATGTTGTGACCACCACCACGCACAAGACTTTGCGCGGGCCGCGCGGCGGCATGATCATGACCGACGATGAGGCCATCGCGAAGAAGATCAATTCGGCGGTCTTCCCCGGCCTGCAGGGCGGCCCGCTGATGCATGTCATCGCGGCCAAGGCGGTCGCATTCGGCGAGGCCCTCCAGCCCGAGTTCAAAAGCTATGCGCAGGCGGTGATCGACAATGCCAAGGCGCTGGCCGCCCGCCTCAAGGAGCGCGGCGCGGAGATCGTCTCGGGCGGTACCGACACGCACCTCGCGCTGGTCGATCTGTCGCCGCTGGGAGTGACCGGCCGCGACGCGGATGAGGCGCTCGAGCGCTGCGGCATCACCTGCAACAAGAATGGCATCCCGTTCGATCCGCTGCCCCCGGTCAAGACAAGCGGCATCCGGGTCGGGTCCCCCGCGGGTACGACCCGCGGCTTCGGGGTCGCCGAATTCCGCGACATCGCCGACATGATCGCCGATGTGCTGGAAGGCCTGCGCAAGAATGGCGAGCAGGGTGACGGCCAGATCGAGGCGAACGTTCGTGAGCGTGTCAGCGCGCTGACGGCACGCTTTCCAATCTACCCGGAATTGTAATTGCGCTGCCCTTTCTGTTTCCACGCGGACAGCCAGGTCAAGGATAGCCGTCCCACCGAGGACGGCGCCTCGATCCGGCGGCGACGGCAGTGCGAAAGCTGCGGCGCGCGCTTCTCGACGTTTGAGCGCGTGCAGCTGCGCGACCTGACGGTGGTCAAGAAGAATGGCGACCGCCAGGCGTTCGACCGCAGCAAACTCGAGCAATCGATCACGATCTCGGCGCGCAAACGGCCGGTGACGACCGAGCAGATCGAACGCCTGGTCTCCTCGATCCAGCGCCAGCTGGAGACGAGTGGCGAAAGCGAGATCAATGCCGCGCGCGTCGGCGAGATGGTGATGGACGGGCTGCAACAGCTCGACAGCGTCGCCTATATCCGCTTCGCCAGCGTCTATAAGGACTTCCGCGAAGCCAAGGATTTCGAGGATTTCGCTGGCAGCGTGGCGGAACAGGAAGGGGAGTGACCACGATCCCCCAACCCGCCATCGTCCTTGTCCGCCCGCAACTCGCGCAAAACATCGGCAAGGCAGCGCGGGCGATGCTCAATTTCGGGCTGACCGACCTCAGGCTGGTTTCTCCGCGCGACGGATGGCCCAATCCCGATGCCGGCCCGGCCGCATCAGGCGCGGATATCGTGCTGGAGAAAGCGCGGTTGTTCGACAATGTCGCCGATGCGGTCGCCGACTGCGCGCACGTCTACGCGACGACGGTGCGCAAGCGCGGTGTTACCAAGCCGGTGGTGCGCCCCGACGAAGCGGCCGCTAGAATTCACCGGGACGCAGGCGGAAGCGCAATCCTGTTCGGACCCGAGCGATCCGGTTTGGAGACGGACGATGTTGCGGTGGCGCGCACGATCCTGACCGTGCCGATCAACCCCGAATTCGGATCACTGAACCTGGCGCAGGCCGTGATCCTGGTTGCCTATGAATGGTCCAGAGGTGAAAGCCTGGCGCAGCCACCCGCGACCGAGCTGGATCCGCCCGCAAGCCAACTCGAGCTGGACGGCATGATCGAGCAGCTTGAGGCCATGCTCGACCAGGCAGGCTATTTCTTCCCGCCCGATCGGGTGCCGTCGACCAAACGCACGCTTCGTACCCTGCTCACCAAGCCCGGCTGGAATGCACTGGAGGTGCGGACCTTGCGCGGCGTGCTGTCGGCACTCGACCGCCCGCGTGGGGCTCAGCGCGCCGAGGCTTCCGTGCGTAACGCGTCAAAACGGTCGAGTTCGTAAGCGATCGACCCTTCGACCAGAGCTTCCCATACGGCGGCGACTACGGTCTCGGGTATGCCCGCTGCGCGCGCGTGGCTGCGGACATTGTCGATCACCTGAGCCTTGCGGGCGTCGTCGCGCACGATGCCGCGATCGGGTTTGATACGCGCGGCCGCCTCCATATAGCCGAAGCGCCGAGCGAGCAGAGCGACCAGCTCGCGATCGATCCGATCGACCCCGGCGCGGACCTCGAGCATCGTCTCGCATCGTTCGGGAGAAAGTGTTTCCGTCATGGCGTCGCCTTGCTCTCGCCGTCCGATCCTGTCCAGAGCACAGATGGCGCCGGAAAGGCTTTCCCGCCGAAATAACAATTGCGGGTCTTTACCGGTCTAATACAGCAGGTTAGACTATGGGCCGCTTGGGGGCCGCAATCAAAGGACGATGGGATTCATGCGTAAACTGATGACGCTTGCTGTGCTGTGCACTTTGTCCACCGCGCTTTACGCAGAAGCGGCGCCGGCCACCGAAAAGCCGGTCAAGGAAAAGAAGATTTGTCGGCAGGAGGATGTGACCGGCTCGATCATGATGCAGCGCACTTGCCATACCAAGGAAGAGTGGGCCCAGATCGACGCAGCGAACGCCAGGAACGCCCAGCATCTGCTCGGTCGCGATGGCGGCCCGACCGGCAACGCCGCTACGCACCAGCAATAAGGCTCTCGTAGCCTTGACTTAGCGGCCTCTTTCCGTCAGAGGCCGCGCCTTCGCAATTGGCTCCGCATCCGGTGAAGCGGTAGCCCTGCCTTCTCTTCGAGAATCAGCAGCGCGGTTCCGGGTTTCCGCGTGGTGGGCTTCGGCCCGCCCCGCATAACGCAATTGAAGGAACGACATCATGTCGAAGCGCAGCAGCGCCAAGTACAAGCTCGACCGTCGCATGGGCGAGAACATCTGGGGCCGTCCGAAGTCCCCGGTGAACAAGCGCGAATATGGTCCCGGCCAGCACGGCCAGCGCCGCAAGGGCAAGGTTTCGGACTTCGGCATTCAGCTGAAGGCGAAGCAGAAGCTCAAGGGCTATTATGGCGACGTCACCGAGAAGCAGTTCAAGAAGGCTTATACCGAGGCCGCCCGCATGAAGGGCGACACCGGCCAGAACCTGATCGGCCTGCTCGAGCGCCGCCTGGACGCGGTCGTCTATCGCGCCAAGTTCGCGCCGACCATCTGGTCGGCGCGCCAGCTGGTCAGCCACGGCCACATCCGCGTCAACGGCGTGAAGTGCAACATCGCGTCGCGTCTGGTGAAGCCGGGCGATGAACTCACCCTTGGGCCGAAGGCGGCTGAAATGGCGCTGGTCATGGAAGCCCAGGGCCTCAGCGAGCGCGAGATCCCCGATTACATCGCCGCCGACGGCGCGTCGAAGGTCAGCTACGTCCGCGTGCCGACGCTGGACGAGGTGCCTTATCCGGTGAAAATGGAACCGAACCTGGTCGTCGAATTCTATTCGCGCTGATCGCTTCGATCCATTCGGACGAACAAGGAGGCGGCCGGAAACGACCGCCTCTTTTCGTTACATGTGCAATGCGGTGCGCAGGAACGCGTCCGCTTTCATCAGCAGGTCGGTGCGGGCGCCAGTTTCGACCAGTCCGTGATCGAGGCCGGGATAGACGACGAGCGTGCTGGTCTTGCCGGCCTTGTGCAATGCCTGATCCATCGCCTTCGACTGGGCCACCGAAACGTTGAGGTCCTGATCACCATGGAACATCAGGACGGGCGCAACGATCTGGTCCGCATGGCGGAGGGGCGACCCCTGGGCGATCGCATCGCCTGAGCCGATCTGGCGGTCGACGATCGCGCTGTTGGTATAGCCGCGCGCTTCCGCCTTGACGCGCGCGAGGTCGGTCACCGGCGCGACCGCCACGATCGCCTTGAACAACTTGGGATCGACGACATTGGCCTGCAGCGCGGCATAGCCGCCATAGGACCAGCCCACGATCGAGAGCCTCGCGGGATCGGCAATGCCTTCCTTCACCAGCCATCGTCCGGCGTCGCAAATATCGCTCATCGCCAGTGGCCAGTTCTTGAAGGCATTGTGCCCGGCAAAGGAGGCGCCGTAACCGCTCGAACCACGATATTCGGGCTGGAGCACCGCGAAACCGCGCTGGGCGAAGAACTGGACCATCCAGTCAAAACCCCATTCGTCGCGATAATCCGGCCCGCCATGCGGCATGACGATCACGGGCAGGTTCCTGGCTTCGCCCGTTACCGGCAACGTCAGATAGGCGGGAATATCGGTCCCATCCTTGGCCTTGAAGCTGACGCTCTTCATCGGCGCCATCGGCAGATCGGCGAGATCGGGGCGTAGTTCGACCAGCTCATTCAAATGGTGGGTCGGCTTGTCGTAGACATAATAATGGCCCGGATCGGTATCGCTGCCAGCGAAGACGATCAGCCGCTGCTCGTCCGCACTCGCGCTCACGATATGGATCAGCGGTGTGCTGGGGATCGCCCGCGCAAGCATCGCGGCCAGCTTCTTATATTCGGGGTCGAAATAATCGGTCTGCGGACGCTCGGTCGTATAGCTCGCCCCAATGACGCGGCCATGCCGCCCGATCTTGATCACCTGATCCACGTCAACCTGTGGATTGCTGGCAACAAGTTCCGCCTTGAAATTACCGTCAAGCGAGACGCTGTAGATCGCATCACGGCCCTCGAGCGGCTTGACGGCATAAGCCAGGTCCCGCCCGCCATCGACTGCGATCGGAGTGAAGGCGTCGGTTCCCTCCTTGGTCTTCGAGAATATCTTCCAGCGATCCTGCCCGACGGGGCGATAATAATAGGTCTCGCCACCGTTCAGGATGCCGCGATCATCGGCCGATTCAATCGCCCGGATACGTACGATCCCCTGCCCGTCAGAGAAATAATCGGTCACATTGGGGTCCGGCTTCTCCACCGTGTCACCCTTCGCCGTCAGCGTATCCACACGATCGACGCCGAGCCCGTCGGCCGCGCGGCCCGAATAGGTGCCGCGATTATATTCCGGCACATAATCCCGGACCATGAGGATCTTGCCATCCCCCTGCAGCCAGTCGATGACCTTGCCGTCATACTGGCTGAGCCGCTCCGAACTGACGTCGGTCTGCCGGCCGATATACAAAGCGTTCTTGCCGTCGGCATCGAAGGCAACGGTCCGCGTATAGGGTATCGGCGGATCATTATCGAAGGCGACGCCATATTGCTGGCATACGATGCGGCTATTGGATGCCCACCCACAGGTTTCAAGGCGCATCGGCTTGCCGTCTTGCCGGCCGGCAAGATGCGCCGCCCGCGTTTCGGCATCGATTACGACCGCATAGGTCGCGAGGTCCGGGCCGGGCGCGACGATCACCGCATTCTTGCCATCAGGTGACAAGCTCATGCTCCATACCCGCGACAGGCTGCCGAACATATGCGCCAGCGTGGCGGCGTCAGGCTTCGCTTGCCCCGCTGGCACCTCTGCCGCCAGACTCGTACCTCCGTAGCCGACCGCCAGCGCGCCCAGCGCAACACTCATCAAATATCGTCCCATTATTTGCGTTCCTCCCCACCCGCAGGCTTTAACAAAAGCTCCGGTCAGGCAAGTGCCGTTGCCACCATTTTCGCAAACTGCCATGGGGCCCGCGCCACACCCGGAGTGAAACACACCATGCGCCAGCCTGCCGAATGGACGCCACACGACGCGGTCTGGATCGGCTTTCCGAGCCATCCCGAGCTGTGGGAAGACGATCTCTCGCTCGCCCGCGGTGAGGTGATCGCCTTTGCGCGCGCAGTGCACGCCGACGGCCGTGGCGAACGGGTGATACTGGTCGCGGCGGACGAAACATCCGCTTTGGAGGCACGACGCTTGGCGGGCGACGCGGCCGAGGTACAGGTCCAGCCCTTCGGCGACATCTGGCTGCGCGATACCGGCGCGATCGTCACCAGCGGCTCCGAAGGCCGCCGTGCAGCCCGGTTCGGCTTCAACTGGTGGGGCGGCAAATATCACCTACCCGGCGATGAGGGCGTGGGCGGACGGCTGGCCGAGGCGGCGGGCTTCGCGGTCGACACGCATGACTGGGTGCTGGAGGGCGGCGCGATCGACGTCGACGGTACTGGGCTCGCGGTCACGACCGAGCAATGCCTGCTCAACCCCAACCGCAATCCCGGCCTGCTGCGCGAGGACATCGAACGCGGGTTGAAAGCTGGCCTCGGCATCGAGCGAGTATTGTGGCTGGGGGAGGGCCTAGCCAACGACCATACCGATGGCCATGTCGACAATCTTGCGCGCTTCGTGGCGCCAGGCCAGCTGGCCTTGCCAGAACCCGATTGTGAGGACGATCCCAACGCGCGGGTCTATCGCGACGCTGCGGCCCGTACGCGCGACTTCGGGCTGGACGTGGTAACCATCCCCTCCCCCGGCCTAGTCGAGATCGATGGGGAAGCGATCCCCGCCTCCTACATGAATTTCTATATCGGCAATGCCGCCGTCGTCGTGCCGCAATATGGCGCGCCTAACGATGCGTCTGCGGTCGCCGCGGTCGGCGCCCTCTTTCCGGGCCGCGTTGCGATCGGGCTCCGGGCTGACCATATCCTCACCGGTGGGGGCAGCTTCCACTGCATCAGTCAACAGGTACCGAGCGCATGACCGAGATCAATGTCGCCGCGATTCAGCTCGCCTTCGGCGATGATATCGTCACCAATATCGCCAAAGTGGAAGCGCGCGTGCGTGAGGCGGCGGCCAAGGGTGCCCGGGTGATCCTGCCACCCGAATTGTTCGAAGGCCCCTATTTCTGTCGGGTCGAGGACGAAGGCCTGTTCGCGAACGCCAAGCCGACCGCCGACCATAAGGCGGTGCAGGCGATGCAGACGCTCGCCGCGGAATTGAAGGTATCCATCCCGACCAGCTTCTTCGAGGCGGATGGCCCGCATCATTATAATTCGCTCGCGATGATCGGCACGGACGGCAAAATCCAGGGCGTCTATCGCAAGAGCCACATTCCGGACGGCCCGGGCTACGAAGAGAAATTCTATTTTCGCCCCGGCAATACTGGCTTCAAGGTGTGGGATGGGCCAGGCGCAAAACTCGGCGTCGGCGTGTGCTGGGACCAATGGTATCCCGAGAGCGCGCGCGCGATGATGCTGATGGGCGCGGAAATCCTGTTCTACCCGACCGCGATCGGCAGCGAGCCGCATGACGAAGGCCTCGACACGGCGCGTTTATGGCGGCGCGCGATGGTAGGGCATGCCGTCTCCAACGTCGTGCCCGTGGTCGCGGCCAACCGGGTCGGTACCGAACATGGCCAGACTTTCTATGGCACCAGCTTCATCACCGACGAGCGCGGCGACATATTGGCCGAGCTCGACCGCGAGGAGGAAGGCGTGATCATCGCCACGCTCGATCTCGACCGCGTCAAGCGCCACCGCGCCGCCTTCGGCTTCTTCCGCGACCGTCGCCCGGAGCTTTATGGGCGGCTGGTGCAGGATATCTGATGGAGCGGATCGCCTGGCTCAACGGGGAGTATGTGCCGCTAGCCGAGGCCAAGGTTTCGGCACAGGACCGCGGCTTCCTGTTCGCGGACGGCATCTATGAGTTCACAGCGATCCTCGACGGTAAATTGGTCGATAGCGAAGCGCATCTGGCGCGGTTCGAACGGTCGGCAGCGGGACTGGAACTCAAGCTGCCGGTTCCGACCGGCGAGATCGAGGCGATCCAGCGCGAACTGGTCGCCCGCAACGAGGTGCGCGAGGGCGGCGTCTATTTCCAACTGACCGGTGGCCCGGCAGAGCGCGATTTTCTTGCGGCCTCGACCGATCCTACCCTCTTCATGTTCACGCAGGCGCATGCCGTGATCGACCGCCCCATTCTCAAGACCGGGATCGCGGTGCAGACCATTTCCGATCCACGCTGGGCGCGGCGCGACATCAAGAGCATCATGCTGCTGGGCCAGGTGCTGGCCAAGCGCCAGGCGGCCGCCAGCGGCGCGCAAGAGGCCTGGCTGGTCGATCCCGCCGGGTTCGTTACCGAAGGCGCCTCCTCTTCCGCCTTGATCGTTACGCAGGACGGCGTTCTCGTCACGCGCCCTAACAGTTGCGACATATTGCCCGGCTGCACACGCAAGGCGGTTTTGGCGATCGCGGAGCGCGACGGAGTGACGGTCGAAGAGCGGTTGTTCACCGTCGCCGAGGCGCACGCTGCGCGAGAAGCGATCCTGACCAGCGCATCCAATTTCGTACTGCCGATAACCAGGATCGACGGCGCGGCCGTCGGTGACGGCAAGCCCGGGCCGATCGCGCAACGCCTGCGCGATCTTTATATCGAAGCCGCGCGGGCCGGGTGAGCCAGCTCTACGCGATCGGCCTTGGCTCGAACCAGCCGCACGGCCGATATGGCACGCCCGCCCGGGTGCTCGATGCCGTCCTGGACGAATTGCGGCCGATCGCGGCATCCGACATCATCGAGACCGCTCCGATCGGCCCATCGCTCAGGACGTTCGCAAATGCCGCAGCGTTGATCGAGACGAATCGATCCCCGCCCGAGCTGCTCCGTCACCTGAAGGCGATCGAGCGGCGGTTCGGGCGGCGCCGTGGCCAAAGATGGGGGGCGCGCGTGCTTGACCTCGATATATTGCTCTGGTCGGGCGGGCGCTGGTCAGGCGCTGCGCTCTCGATCCCGCATCGACACCTGACCGAACGGCTCTTCGCGCTCGATCCACTGGCCCAAATCGCGCCGACATGGCGAATTCCGGGCCATGGAACGGTCCGGCAGCATCTCGCACGGTTGACCCGGCCGCGCCCCATCCATAGGAGCGGTCGCCGGTCGGGTCCGTAGCTCAGTTGGTAGAGCAAGCGACTTTTAATCGAGAGGTCCCGGGTTCGAGTCCCGGCGGACCCACCAACTCTCTCCCCGCAGGCCGAAGCGCGTCAGTGCCCCGGCAGCGGTCCCGGGGGCGGATATTTGCCCCGGCCGAACTCGAGCGCGAACATGCGCCCACCCTGCACCCATGTGCCCTCGTAACGCTGCTTCGCCGGATTCCAGGTGCTGGTGTAATTGCCGTCGAACAATTCGATCTGAAAATTCAGATGATCGCCATCCTCCGTAACCTCCGACATGGCGATCCCGAACATCCCCTGATCCGGGCTGTCGACCGTGCCGACCAATGCACCGTCCACCCGCTTGACATGCATTGCCACTCGGACGGGCGAGCCGACGTCGAGGGTGCCGATCCAGTCTCCGACCGGATCCGACGTGAGGGTCGCGGTTTCCGCGGAATGGGCGGGAAATACCGGCACGGCTCCGACGGAAAGTCCGGCCGCCAGGAAGAACATCAAACCGCGTCTCATACGCGCTCCTCGGCCTTGAAGACCATGGGGTCGTTCACGGCCTCAGCCGATGTGTATTATATACACAACACACATGAAGGTGTAAAGGAGGGGCGATCGCCCCTCCGGGGGCGCTCGAAGGACGCTATCGCAGCGCCTGCAGCACTTCCGCCAGTGCCGGGCTCGGCGAATAAGGTGGCCTGCGCGAGATGTCCTCGCCGATCTCCCAGAGCACGGGCACCATCTTTCGCGACAAGGCGCCCTGCGCGACGGCCAGCATCCACCGTACGCGCGAGGCCTGCTCTTTCCTGAAGTTAGGCGCGAACTCGCCCATGAAAACGGGGATATCGTTCCGTCGGGCGAAAACCTGCATCCGGTCGAACAGCTGGGTCAGCTCGGCGACGTCGCTTTTGCTTCCCCAAGTGGGTTGCATCTTTCCCCAGCTGGCATCCTCGCTCATCCCGGCGAACACCCATGGCGTGTAATAATGGACGGAGATGAAGAGCTTGTGCGGCACCACGTCGTGCGGCAGCGGAAAGTGACCGTTCGTGGTCTTCAAAATGTCCGTGGTATAACCGGGAATGACCAGCAGCCGCGTCGGGTTGTTCCCGCCGGTCTTGCGGACGGTATCAACGAAGAGCTGATTGACTCGCGCCAGCATGGCGTAGGCCCTCTCGTCCGAACCTGCGCCTTCGAAATTGCTCTCCTCGTTCAATCCTTCGAACACCAGGCGCTGGTCCCGGTCGGCAAAATAGGTGGCTATCTGGCTCCAGTAGCTCTGATACTTGCCCTCCGCCTCCGGGCTGAACGTGTGATAGCTTTTCGCGAACCGTTTCTGGTCGTCGGAATCGATCCATCCGCCATCCCAATGGATGTTGATGACGCAGAACATGCCCGCCGAGGTGATCCAGTCGGCGATCTGCCCGACCCGCGCCAGCTTGTCCGGGTCGATCCGTCCATTATGGGCATAGGTATCCCAAGCGATTGGAAGACGGACTGTCTTGAAGCCAAGCGCCGCCAGGCTCTGTATATAGGCTTGGGTGATCTGCGGGTTGCCCCACCCGGTTTCCCACGTCGTCGTATTGTCCAGCGTGTTACCGATGTTGACGCCAATGCCCATCAGCTTCGCGGCGCTCCACGCGTCCAGATCGGCAACCGGCTGGCCGGCGCCGGATTGCACAGCCCCGACCGCGGCGGAGCCAGCTCCGGCGGGCAACGTAACGAAAATGGCCGCCAGCAGGGCTGCCCAAAAACGGAGATCACTGAACCATAAGCGCATGGCGAACTCCGATGGGCAGCGTGAACGTCTCCGCGACTGACGCCCGGTATTTATCGCGTCGCGTTATATTTGAGCTGGTCGTCGTTCAGCTGGAAGCCGATCAGCAACTCGAAATTGGCCTCGTTGATCGCAGCCTTGATCCTGGGATCGGCCAGCGGATCGACCGATGCGTCGGCATCCGACGCCTTGCGCTTGCGGTGCAGGCGCGCCTGCGCAATCGAAGGCAAGGTCGCGAGGCTCTTTTGAATGTCCGCACCCGCGCCCGCGGTGCCGGTCGCGCGATACTGGCCGTCGGCGAAGTGGATCAGGACCTGGCTCTCCTGCTTCGACATGATCTTTGCGCCGGCGCGCATCACGGTCGCGAAATACGGCAGGACCAGATCGCGCGCCCCGTTCGGGCTGGAGCGGCGAGCCACCACGTCGAACGTAACCTTGGTGTGGACGACGGCACCGCTCTGGTCGCAGCTCGTGCGCAGATTGGTGATCGAGGCAGTCACGTCGAGCGCGCGTGCATCCTGGCTTTCGGGCGGGCTGAACAGACTGACGTCGCCCGTATAAGCAGGCACCGCCACCGCCGGACAGGTTGAACGCACGACGTTCAAGCCGCCGCTGACGTCGAAATCGTCCTCCTTGGAGCAGCTTGCCAGGATCGGCAGCAGGGCAAAAGCGGGGAGAAGGCGACGGATCAAGGGCGTATCCTAAAGCGGACCAACGATAAGGCGGGCACTCATAGGAAGCGGCTATCGCCGGGGCAAGCAATCGCTTAGAGGAACGCGATGGACGGAGCCACCGCCCCCCAATCAGACAAGCCGCCGCTCGATCTTCTGATCGCGGCGCCGCGCGGTTTTTGCGCGGGGGTCGATCGTGCGATCCGCATCGTCGAGCTTTCGATCGAGAAATTCGGCGCGCCGGTCTATGTCCGCCACGAAATCGTGCACAACCGGCATGTCGTGGATGCGCTCAAGGCCAAAGGCGCAGTCTTCGTCGAGGAACTGGACGATGTGCCGGATGGCGTGCCGGTGGTCTTCTCCGCGCATGGCGTACCCAAGGCGGTACCGCACAAGGCAGCCGAGCGCGGGCTCGATTATATCGATGCCACCTGCCCGCTCGTCTCGAAGGTGCATCGTCAGGCCGAGCGCATGGTCGAGGGTGGCCGGCATATATTGTTCATCGGACATCGCGCCCATCCTGAGGTGATTGGCACGTTCGGCCAGACTCCCCCCGGAACGATGACCCTGATCGAGACCAATGCGGACGCCGAAGGGGTAACACCCGCGGATCCCTCCATGCTCGCCTTTCTGACCCAGACTACGTTATCGGTCGACGACACAGCACAGATGGTGGCGACGTTGAAGCGCCGCTTTCCTTTGATCCAGGGACCGCGCGGTGAGGATATTTGCTACGCGACCTCCAACCGGCAGCTCGCGGTAAAGAATGTTGCTGCGCAATCGGATGCGATCCTGGTGTTGGGCGCGCCAAATTCTTCCAACTCCGTGCGGCTGGTCGAGGTAGCCGAACGTGTCGGCAAGCGCGCTAGACTGATCGAAAGTGCCCGGGACCTCGACCTCGCCTGGCTCGAGGGAGTGCGTACGCTCGGGATCAGCGCGGGAGCGTCCGCGCCGGAAATATTGGTGCGCGAACTGGTCGACCTTCTCGCTCTCCATTTCGAGATCCGCGAGCGGGAGATGGATGGTCCCGAGGAAACGATGACCTTCAAGCTGCCGCGCGCAGTCGTCGCCGCCTGAGCGAAGCAGAACGAGGCGATGGCAGTCTACACCCAGGTATCGGCGGAGGCTCTTTCCGCGTTGCTTGGTCTGTACGATGTCGGCGGCCTGGTCTCCGCCAAAGGCATCGCCGAGGGCGTGGAGAACAGCAACTACCTGGTCGATACGACCGACAATCGCTTCATCCTCACCTTGTATGAAAAGCGCGTCGACAGCGCGGACCTGCCATTCTTCATGGCCCTGCTCGACCATCTCGCGGACAAGGGCCTGTCGGTGCCGCGCGCCATCCGCGACCGTGCGGGCCGCCAGATCCAGGAGGTGGCAGGCCGCCCCGCCTGTCTGATCGAGTTCCTGCCTGGCGTCTCAGTCAGCCACCCGACGCCCGCACAGGCGCGCGCCACGGGTGTCACGCTCGGTCAGATGCACGCGGCACTTACCGATTTCAGCCTCGATCGGCCCAACACGCTCGGGCCCGCCGGTTGGCATGCGCTCGCTGCACGCTGCGCCGGCGACCTTGACCGGATTTCGCCGAATCTCGGCCGACGCGTCGCGGATGAGCTGGATTGGCTCGACCGCCACTGGCCTTCTAACCTTGCCCGCTCGGTAATTCATGCCGATCTCTTTCCCGACAATGTGCTGATGCGCGGCGCAAGCGTGACGGGCATCATCGACTTCTATTTTGCCTGCTCCGATGTCCGGGCCTGGGATGTAGCGGTCACGCACAGCGCCTGGTGCTTCGAGAATGACGGTACCGGCTTTCATGCCGCACGCGGCGCGGCGCTGATCGCCGGGTATGAGGAGGCGTTCGGCCTCTCTCCGGAGGAACGCGCGGCTTTTCCCGCGCTGGCCCGGGGATCCAGCCTGCGCTTCATGCTGACCCGTGCCTGGGATTGGCTCAACACCCCCGCCGACGCGATGGTGACGCGCAAGGATCCGCTCGCCTTCCTTCGGCGGCTCGATTTCTATCGTGATGCTGCGCCGGAGACGCTCGGCCTGTGAGCGAACTGACGCAAGTCCGCATGGCAACCGATGGCGCGTGCAAGGGAAATCCCGGCCCGGGAGGCTGGGGCGTGGTGATCCGCGCGGGCGACAAGGAAAAGCTGCTGTCGGGCGGTGAGAAGCTCACTACCAATAACCGGATGGAGCTTGTGGCCGCGATCAAGGGCCTGGAGGCGCTGAAGCGCCCCTGTCATGTCGTGCTCTCGACCGATAGCCGCTATGTTATGGACGGTCTCACCAAATGGCTGGCCGGTTGGCAGCGCAATGGCTGGCGAACCGCCGCGAGGCAGCCGGTCAAGAATGCGGACCTCTGGCAGGAATTGGTGGCCGCCGCCGCACCGCACCGCATCCGCTGGGAATGGGTCAAGGGCCACGCTGGCCATCCCGAGAATGAGCGCGCCGATAAGTTGGCGAGCGACGCGGCGATTGCAGCCGGCCGCGTCTAGGCGGCCCATACCGCGCGTGAACCAGGCAAAGGACGGCTGCTGGACAGCGGCGGCCGCAATCACTTCGGTATCTGACTGTCCAGTTCAGCGGTCCAGTATCCGCTCCGCTTCGCGCGCCAGCTTGATCAGGTTGAACAGCGACGGCGCCTGGATACGGGGCTCCGGATCGATGATGCACAATGCTCCCAGCGCATAGCCCGCTCGGTCGAGCAACGGCACCGCCGCGTAGAAACGCACGTGCGGCGGCCCGGTCACGAACGGGTTGTCGGCAAAGCGCCGGTCGTCGCGTGCGTCGGTCGCGACGGTAGCTTGCCCCGGCGTCTTGATCGCGTGCAGGCAGAGCGCGTCTTCCCGCGGCGCCTCGACCAGATCGATCCCGGTTCGCGCCGCGAAAAACTCGCGGCGACGATCGACGATGGAGACCAGCGCGATCGGAACATCATAATCGCGCGCGGCAGCCTCGACGATATGCTGCAACCGCGGTTCGCCACGCTTCTTGCCGAGGACTGTTCGTCCCTCCGTTTTCCGCGACGCGGCTCCCCCCGGCTTGGCCAGCGCTTCCCGCTCCGTACACGGATCGTCGGAACGGCTAGGCGGAGCCACGATCTTCATATCTGTTCAACGTCTGGAGACGGTCTTCGTTCAAGCCTGCCCACCGGCCTCAATCTTCGGCTACATCCTCATGCCCGCCATAGCCTCCGCCGGTGCGCAGGCGGCGGCGCCGCTCCCGTTCGTGCGTGTCGGCCTCCCGTTCCTGCAGCCGGTCGATCTTGCGCACCAGATAGGCGGTCGACCATCCGATCATCAGCAGGCCGAGCAGCGATTCGGCGTCGCCGATCAATCGCCACCCGTCGGGCAAAATATCCGAGCCCGCCCCGGTTGTAGTGTAATAAGATGCCGACACGACCAGCGCCTGCTCAACCCGGCGGATCGCGCCGCTGACGAGATAAACGCTGCCGACCAGCCCGATCTCGAGCGCGTGCAGCGCGAACAGTAATATTGCCACTAGTGCGACCAGGAAGATCGACCGCGCGCTCAGCCTTTTGTGGAGCAGTGCCTCGTCGGTAAGGTTGAACATGCGCGACATGCCCAACAATCCCAGGCCATGCGTCAGCGCCAGCACCGGCACCATCACGAAGGCGATCAGCAGTTCCAGGCTCAGCGGCAGCGATTTTTCTCCTCGGATGGCCGAACGCCCCGCGCGTGGGTTCGGGTCCCCGCTTGCGGCGCGCTCGCGCCGGGCTCACAAGGCGGCCATCCTCCGAACCCGGAAAGACCGATCTCCATGCGCCTTTTCGCCCTCGCTCTTGGCAGCAGTGTGCTTGCCGGCCCCGTCCTCGCCCGACCTGACGCCCCCGCCCCGATCCTGACCACGCCCGAGGCACACGATGCGCTTTCCTATGCGCGTCCGCAGATCGCGCGCGTTACCCATATCGATCTCGATCTCACCGCCGATTTCGCCGCCCACGTCATGCGCGGCACCGCCTCGCTCGACATTTTGGCGAAGCCGGGCGCGAAGGAGATCGTGTTGGACGATAATGGACTCGTCATCGCCAGAATCACCGACGCCGCAGGCCATCCGCTCGCATGGTCCGTAGGCGCCAACGACGATTATAAGGGTGCGCCGCTAACGGTGCGGATCGGCGCCGCGCGCCGGATCATCGTCACCTACCGCTCCAGCCCCGACGCGAGCGCGCTTGGCTGGCTCGCACCATCGCTGACCGCGGGCAAGAAGAAGCCCTACCTCTACAGCCAAGGCGAATCGATCAACAATCGCAGCTGGATTCCGACGCAGGATAGCCCCGGCATCCGCCAGAGCTGGACCGCGAAGATCACGGTGCCGTCCGATCTGGTCGCGGTGATGAGCGCCGAACGCCTGACACCCAAGGGCGTGCCAGGATCCAGAGGGTGGCATAGCTACCGCTTCCGCATGGACCATGACGTTCCCCCATATCTGATCGCGCTCGCGATCGGCGATCTCGCCTTCCGTCCGCTTGGGCCGCGCACTGGCGTCTATACCGAGCCCTCGATGCTCGACCGCGCCGCGCGCGAACTTTCCGATACCGAGAAGATGGTGAGCGCCGCCGGGAAGCTCTACGGCCCCTATCGCTGGGGCCGCTACGACATCCTTGTATTGCCCCCCTCTTTCCCCTTCGGCGGGATGGAGAATCCGACGCTCACCTTCGCCACGCCGACCATCATCACCGGCGACAAGAGCAATGTCGACGTGATCGCGCACGAGCTCGCGCACAGCTGGTCGGGCAACCTCGTCACCAACGCGACCTGGTCCGACGTCTGGCTCAACGAGGGGTTTACCACCTATTTCGAGAACCGGATCGACGAGGCGATCTACGGCAAGGAACGCGCGGCAACGCTCGCCGACATCCTCTGGGACGGCCTCCAGCGCGATCTCAAGGGTGCGCTCAAGGAGAACAAGCCCGACGCGACACGCCTCCACGGCGACCCCGAAGGCACCTATGGCGAGCTTGATTACAGCAAGGGCTCGACCTTCCTGCGCACGATCGAACAGGCGGTCGGACGTCCCCGCTGGGACGCCTATCTCACCTCCTATTTCAACCGTCACGCCTTCCAGCCGCAGACCACCGCCGGCTTCCTCGCGGATCTGCGCGCCAATCTGATCAAGGGCGACAGGGCGCTCGAGGACAGGCTGCAGCTCGACCAATGGGCCTATCAGCCGCTGCTGCCCGACAATGCCGTCCATGTGAAATCAGCAACGCTCGCCCGGATCGACGAGACGCTGGATCGCGTGAATGCCGGTGGACCGATCGCGTCGATCGACGTAAAACATTGGTCGACCCAGGAATGGCTGCGCTTCCTGAACGGCCTGCCCCGCAAGCAGACCCCCGACCGCCTCGCCGAACTCGACAAGACGCTCGGCCTATCTGCGTCGATCAACGCCTATGTCCGCTCGGCCTGGCTCGTGCTGGCGGCGGAGAATCGTTACGATCCGGCCATCCCGTCCATGGAGGAATATCTCCCCCGCATCGGCCGCGGCCTGTTGATCTTCCCCGTCTACCGTGCGCTCAAGGCCGAGGGCGACTGGGGCCTGCCGATCGCGCGGCGCATCTACGGGCAGGCGCGCGGCAATTACCACCCGACCGTGGTGGCGACGCTCGACAAGGAACTCGACTGGAAAGGGCGTTAAAGCCCTCTCCCGTTTTGCGGGAGAGGGCTTCGGACAGTCCTAAAGAGCCCAATCGACCTGCAGCCAGAATTTGCTCGTATCCGTGAGCAGCCGATCGGCTTGGTACCGCGCATAGCGGACCGAGAAGAGCGAATGCCCACGTTTCGCGGTCGCGAGCAGATCCCATTCATTGCCATAATGCTGGCTCAGCCGATCGCTGTCGAAGCGATGATATGTCGCGGACAGGCCGATCGCGTCCGCCGGCCCGATCTTCTTCCAGCCATAGCCCAGCGTCCCATAGAGGTCGCGCAGGCCGTTCGGCGGCGTCGTGCCGAACTTGGCCGCCCAGCCGTTCCATTTGAAATAGGACGCGAGCGGGGTCTGCACGCTGGTTAGCGCCACACCCTTGTCGGCGCCCAGCACCTCATAGCCGCCGGTCGCGGTCAGCGCGTTCGCGCTGAGCGTCGCCTCGCCCAGCCAATAATCGGCGGAATAATCGTTGGGGTTGTTGTGATAGTCGCTCTGCCGTGCCCAGCTTGCGACATAGGCGATCTTCGCGCCCTTCCCGATCGGCCGGCTACCCGCGAAGCGAACGCCATAGGTCTGGCTCGACAGCGCATAATTCTGCACCGGTTTCTCGTTCTGATCGATCAGATAGGCAAAGCCGGTCAGCGTGCCCACGCTGGTACCGTAGTTGAGCAAGGCGAACACATTGCTGCCGCCCACCGCCTGCTGACGCGCGCCGGTGCCGTGAATGCCGTTCACGGTGCGATCGCTCCAGGAATAGGTCAGATCCGCGCTGAAGCCCCTCCCCGTGCTTGCGCCCCGGCCATATTGTACGCGCACCGCGTCGAACGTCTGCTGGTTCTGGCGCCAATTTGCCGAGCCGACAAAACGCTGGTCTGCAAGCTCCACAAGCTGGCGGCCCGCGGTGATCGCGAAGTCCTTGCCCGCGTAGCGGATTTGCGCGCGGTTGATCTCGGCATTGCGCGGGTCGGCGACCAGCGGGAGCGGGGTCCGGCCATTGGTACCGTCATTATAATGCGTGTCGAACACCAAAGTGGTTTCGCCCTCGATCAGCGCGGACAAGCCCGAACCGTCCGAAACCTGCAGGCCCGGCCGCAACCGCAACGTTACCGCGTCTGCGTGCTGCGCGATCCCGGTCTGATCGACATTCTCGTAGCGCAACCGCGCATCGAGCAGCGGCTTGAGCGTAAAATCCTGGGCGGACGCGGCGCTGGCCAGCAGCACCGCCGCCAATAAAGGCAACGATTTCATGGTATCTATCCCAAAAAAAGAGAGCCCTCGTCCCCGGTGCTGATGGGGACGAGGGCCGGCCCGGCGTTTGCGATGCCGAAGCCTAGGGAGGGTCCTTTATGCGCCCTGCGCGGCAAGGCTGCCGGGCACTGCGCCAAGCTCGCCAGTCTCACGCGCCTTGCGGCCGTAGACGATCTCGAACAGCGGGCTCGCCATCATCGTGGTGACGATCGCCATCAGCACCAGCATCGAGAAGAGCGCCGGTCCGATGATGCCCTTCTGCAGGCCGATATTGATGATGATCAGCTCCATCAGGCCGCGCGAGTTCATCAACGCGCCGATGCCGAGCGCGGTGCGATTGTCCTCGCCCATCACGCGCGCCGCGACATAGCAGGCGACGAACTTGGCGGCGACCGAGGCGATCAGCACGCCCGCCGCGATCAGAAGCATCGACGGCGAGGTCAACATGTCCATCCTGGTGTTGAGGCCGGAATAGGTGAAGAACATCGGCAGCAGAAGCACGACCGCGATCGGCTCGACTTTCTTCTTCAGTTCCTCGACGAACCGGCCGCGCGGCATGAAGACGCCCAGGATGAAGCCGCCGAAGATGCCGTGGATGCCGATCGCGTCCATGAAGAAGGCCGAAAGGCAGAACAGCATGATGGTGATGGCGAGCACGGACATGCTCATCTCGCCCTGCTCTTCGACCATACGGCCGAGCGGGGCGAGCAATTTGCGCCCGAACAGCATCAGGAAGATCGCGTAGAGAACGGCGCCGCCGATCGCGAGCACCGCCACGCCCGGGCCAGCACCGAAAGTCGCGAGCACGACCGCCAGCACGCACCAGGACGCTGCATCGTCGAACGCGCCTGCGGTCAGCGACAGCGTGCCGAGCGCGCTATCCGCAAGGCCACGCTCATTGATGATGCGGGCAAGCATCGGGAATGCGGTCAACGCGATGCAGGCGCCCATGAACAGGGTCGCATTGGCCTGGCTGATACCATCCGCGAACAGGCCCGGCACCTTGAGCAGGAACGGCGTTATCGCCGCCGCAATCAGGAAGGGCGTGATCACGCCCGCCGCCGACACCGCGGCGGCGCTGCGCGCCTTGGACTCGAAATGATCGAGGCGAAGCTTGAGGCCGACCATGAACATGTAGAGCGCCACGCCTAGCTGCGAGCCGGCATAGAGCAAGTTCTTGGTTTCCTTGGGAAAGATCGCCCCCTGCAGGTCGGGCCACAACAGGCCGATCAGCGACGGCCCGAGGATCACGCCCGCGATCATCTCGCCGACCACCTGCGGCTGACCGAGGAATTTCTGCCCGGCCCAGCCGACGACGCGGCAGGCCAGGATGATTACTGCCAGCTGCAGAAAGAAATGAATGCTGAAATCACCCGGCGCATAGGTATGTGCCACCCCCGCGGCCGCCGGTCCGTGGGCCGACAGGACATTCCCCAATGTCGACCAGAAACTGTCAATTACGCTTTGCACTGCTCCACTCCCCGTTGTGTTATGCGCAAAATGGAACGCAGCGGCGGGGGCGGCGCAATCTCCAAAATGTATCCCGATGCGCGATTATGGCCGGTTCGATCATTTCTGTTGCAGGGGCGCTACAAGGTAGTAATGTACCTACAGATGAATTGCATATTTTGTAGGTACGTAGGTTCGCTTTGGAGCTGAAATGAAGGTCATTAGCAGCCGCGATTTCAACCAGGACGTGAGCCACGCCAAGCGTGCCGCGCGAATCGAACCCGTGTTCATAACCGATCGCGGAAAGCCGACCCATGTTCTTATGAGCATTGAGAATTTCAAGCACCTCACCGGCCAGACGGAAACCATGGTCGACCTGCTCGCCATGCCCGATTCGGTCGAGGTCGAAGCCGGGCGTTCGGACGCCTGGGACCGCCGTCCGGAGGTTGGCTGATGTATCTTCTCGACAGCCAGGTCGTGCTTGAACTGCGAAAGGCCAAGGCTGGCCGCACCGATGCCGGCCTCGCCACATGGGCGACGGGCGTTTCGCGGCAGAATCTGTTCCTGTCGGCTTTGTCGCTGCTCGAACTGGAAAATGGCGCGGCGCGGGTCGAGCGGCAGGACAAGGCCGCGGGCGCGGCCCTGCGCGCCTGGGTCGCCGATCAGGTCATCCCCGCGTTCGAAGGGCGCATCCTGGCGGTCGATTCCGCCGTGGTGCGCCGGCGCGCGCAGCTTGCGCTGGTCGATGCGCGCGACGCTCTGCTCGCCGCCACCGCGATCGAGCATGGATTGACTTTGGTCACGCGCCAAACCGCCGCTTTCAAGGGAGCCCGGCTCAAGCTATTCAATCCATGGGGTTATACGCCAGAAGATGAGGACGATGCCGACTGGCGCCAGGCGGCGCGCACCGGGCCGGTGTGGCTCAAGAATCTGTTCGTGAGGGCCTGAGGTGGAGGGGAAACGTTCGATCCTGATTGTTGGCGGAGGCACCGCGGGCTGGATGACGGCGGCCTATCTCGCCAAATATTTCAACCTGTCCGACAATCCCAATCTCGAGATCACCCTTTTGGATTCGCCCGAAATCGGGCCGATCGGGGTCGGCGAAGGCGCCTTCCCCACCATCCGCTCGACGCTGCAATTCCTCGGCATCGATGAGACGCAGTTCATCCGCAGCGCGTCGGCCACTTTCAAGCAGGGCATCCGCTTCGACGATTGGTTGACCGCACCCCAAGGCGGTAAAAGCCATCGCTATTTCCACCCGTTCGAGGCCCCCTTCTACACCGAGGGCACCAGCCTGGTGCCCTATTGGCTGCTGCAGGACGAAAAGACGCGCCCGCCCTTCGCGGAGGCGGTGACGATCCAGCACCGCGTGGCAGAGGCCAAGCGCGGTCCGAAAAGGCCCGGAGAAGGCGAGTTCACCGGCCCGCTAAATTATGCCTATCATTTCGATGCAGGCCAGCTCGGCCGCGTGCTGGCCGACCGCGCGACCCAATTGGGCGTGCGCCACATCCGCGACATGCTAGCCGACACCGCGCTCCGACCGGACGGCACGATCGAACGCGTCATCACGCGCGCCCATGGCGGGCTTCAGGCGGATCTGTTCATCGACTGCTCGGGCTTCCGCGCGGAATTGATCGGCCGCGCGCTTGGATCTCCCTTCAAATCGGCGCGCCGCTATCTGTTCACCGACCGGGCCATCGCCTGCAAACTGCCCTACGACCGGCCCGACGCGCCGCTCGAAAGCTTCACCATCGCCGCGGCACACCATGCGGGATGGACGTGGGACATCGGCCTGGCCGAAGCGCGGGGAATCGGCACGGTCTATTCGAGCGCGCACATGTCCGATGCGGAGGCGGAACATGTGTTGCGCGCTTATTCCGGCGGGCGCATTGACGAGGTCGAGACCCGTATCCTGTCATTCGAGCCCGGCTATCGCGAGCAGCAGTGGATCGGCAACACGATCGCGGTCGGCCTGTCGGGCGGCTTTCTCGAACCACTGGAATCGACCGGCGTGGTCGTGATCGAGGCGGCGATCGCGATGATCGCCGAGCTTTTCCCGCACACGGGCCCGATCGACGCGCCTGCGCAGCGTTTCAATCAGCTGATGGCGGCGCGCTACGAGAACATCATCAACTTCCTGAAGCTCCATTATTGCCTGAGCCGGCGCGACGAGCCCTTCTGGCGCGACAATGTCGATCCGGATTCGATCCCCGACCGGCTGAAGGATATGCTCGATCAATGGCGTCACCGGCCGCCCAGCCGGTACGATTTCATCATCGATCTCGAGAGCTTCGCCTTCTTCAACTATCAGTACATCCTCTACGGGATGGAATTCCGGACGGATCTGTCGCCCGGCCGCGCCGATTTTCCGGACGTGCGCGCGGCGGAAAAACTGTTCCAGAAAATCCGCAATTTCGGAGAGCGCGCGACCGCTGATCTGCCGACTCATCGCGCGCTGATCGAACAGATTAATGCGCCGACCGGGAAACTGCTCGCGGTCTGACGCGTCCTACCCGCACGGATTGGTCGTTTAAGTTGACTGGGATTTTTTAGGCTGAAGGTCCGACCGGGCCGTGCCTTTCGGACAGGGAGGAGAGTGCCGCGATGTGCCTGTGCCCGATTATTTTGAAACCGCGACCGAATGGGCACCGCTGACGGATCGCTCGCCGGCGCGGACTCGACGCGAGCTTGGCGCCAGATCGTCGATAGCGCTGTCGACACCGCGATCATCAGCACCGACATCGAAGGCCGCGTCACGAGCTGGAGCGAAGGCGCCAACCGCATTTTGGGTTGGACAGAAAAGGACATGCTCGGTCAGCCGCTCGACAGGCTCTTCCCCGACGCCAAAGCCGCCGGAGCGCGATTAGGGAAAGAGCGAGCCGACGCCGTCGCCCATGGCCGCGGCGGAGGCGAGGACGGCTGGCGTTGCCGCAAGGACGGCAGCCAGATCTGGGCGGTCGGCGAGATGACGCCGATCCGCGACGATGCAGGCGCCCTCGTGGGCTTTACCAAGGTATTGCGCGACCGCACCGCGCAGCGCGAGGCGGAGCAACTGATCCGCGAGGAAAGGTTGACGCTCGAGGTGCTCAACCGCGCCGGCTCGGCGCTTGCCGCCGAAACCGACCTCGCAAAGCTGGTTCAGATCGTCACTGACGCAGGCGTGCAGCTGACGGGCGCCGAATTCGGCGCTTTCTTCTACAACGTGTTGGACGATACTGGCGAGCGCTACACGCTCTACACGCTTTCGGGAGCGTCGATCGAAGCGTTCGAGACGTTTCCGATGCCACGCAATACGGGCGTGTTCGGACCGACCTTTCGAGGCGAGGGTGTCATTCGATCCGATGATATCACCACCGACCCGCGCTACGGGCGCAACGCGCCATATCATGGCATGCCCGACGGCCATCTGCCGGTACACTCCTACCTCGCGGTGCCTGTCATCGCGCGCACCGGCGAGGTGATCGGCGGCTTGTTCTTCGGCCATAAGGAGATCGGGGTTTTCAACGAACGATCCGAACAAGGGCTGGCCGGCCTTGCGGCCGAAGCTGCGGTCGCGATCGACAATACGCGGCTGACCCAGGCAATGCAGCGCGAGATCGAGGATCGCAAACGCGCGGAAGAAGCCTTGCGCGAACTCAACACGACGCTCGAACAGCAGGTGGCGGAACGGACCGCGGAGCTTCGCCGTAACGAGGAGGCGCTGCGCCAATCCCAGAAGATGGAGGCCGTGGGCCAGCTCACGGGTGGTATCGCACACGATTTCAATAATTTGCTGCAGGTCATTGTCGGCAATCTGGAGGCGTTGCAGCGCAACCTGGCGGGGGAATCCCCTCGCCTGCAACGCGCCGCTAACAACGCGATGGCCGGTGCGCAGCGTGCTGCGTCACTGACGCAACGCCTGCTCGCCTTTTCGCGGCGGCAGCCGCTTAGCCCCAAGCCAGTGGATCCGAATATCCTGGTCGGCAGCATGTCCGAGCTGCTCCACCGCACGCTTGGCGAAACCATCTCTGTCGAGACGGTACGCGGTGCGGGGGTCTGGCGGATCGAGGTGGATCCCTCGGGCCTGGAGGCCGCGATCCTGAATCTCGCGGTCAACGCGCGCGATGCCATGCCCGGTGGCGGGCGGCTGACGATCGAAACCTCCAATGCTTATCTCGACCAAGCCTATGTCCGCACGCATAGCGAGGTGATACCGGGGCAATATGTCGTCCTGTGCATCTCCGATACGGGCACGGGAATGGACGAAGCGACGGTGGCGCAAGCGTTCGAGCCCTTCTTCACGACCAAGCCGGTTGGCCAGGGCACCGGCCTAGGCCTCAGCCAGGTCTATGGCTTCGTCAAGCAATCGGGCGGGCACCTGAAAATCTACTCGGAGATCGGCGAGGGCACGACGATAAAGCTCTACCTTCCCCGCTTCGACAGCCCCGTGACCGACGAGGTGGAGGCCGACCCGCAAGCGGCGCCGGAAGGATCGTCGACCGAGACGATCCTGGTGGTGGAGGACGATGCCGACGTGCGCGCGCAATCGGTCGAGGCGCTGGGCGAACTCGGCTATCGCGTGCTGCAGGCGGCGGACGGTCCGGCGGCACTGCGTCTCCTCCGCCGCGAGGCACATGTCGACCTGCTGTTCACCGACGTGGTGTTGCCAAAGGGCCTGACCGGCGCTCAGGTCGCCGTCGAGGCGCGTGAAATTCAGCCGGGACTGAAAGTGCTGTTCACGACCGGCTATGCCCGCAACGCGATCGTCCATAACGGCCGGCTTGACCCCGGCGTGCAGCTGATCACCAAACCCTATAGCTTCGCGGATCTGGCGGCGAAGGTCCGGGACGTGTTGGATGGTCTGGCCTGAAACCAGTCGGCCCTGGACTAATGCCGGGCCTTGTCCTTCTGACAGGGGAAACGGATTGGCGTGCCGGCCTACGGAATCCATCCGGAGAACAATCGCGCCTCTGACAATCAAATGATCGAACTCTGCGCCGGGAATCTGCATCTCCCACAAAACATCAAAGATAAATCGGCGACATAAAATCAATTGTTGGTGACTTTACTCTTTCTGACGGAAGCGGCCGGATATTGCCTATAACCATATTGACGCCCGCATAGATCGACCGGAAACTTCGGACATTCGCGGGCTGAACAATGATATCTGTGCTTGTGAAGAGCAGCGCTGCGATGGTCGATCAGGGGACAGATCATGAAGCTGACGCTAGCCGCCTTGCTTGCCGCAACACAGTTGGTCACACCCAGCGCCGCTGATGCCGCCCGCACCATATCGGGCACCTCGCGCGGACTCAGCTGGACCGCCGCAAGCACGATCGTAGGCCAGACCTCGACCGCGACCCTGGCCGGAGGCGGTAACCCGATCTACTTCGCCAACCCATCCTATAACGGCGTCGTCTCGCTCATCATGAACGAGGGCGCCGCGGGCACATTCATCTGCTCGGGTACCCTGCTGAGCGACCGCCGCTCGATCCTCACCGCGGGCCATTGTGTGAGCCATGGCGCGGGAACGGCGAACCCCATCTCAACCACCGCTTATTTCAGTTCGGGCGCGACTCCGGATTCGGTGACCTATCTGGATCCCGCCTCCACGGCGGTCTCGGTCAGCCAGTATTTCGTAAATCCGGGTTATACCGGCGAGGTCATCGACCAGAACGATATCGCCGTGCTTCGCCTGTCGAAAGCCGCACCGGCCTGGGCGATGAGCTACGGCATTTACACGGGCGGGGATCTGACCGGCACGAATTTCAACATCGCCGGGTATGGCGCCCGCTCCGACATAGGCGGGGCAGTCGGTGCGGACCTGGGCCCGGGGCGGCTACGCCAGGGCGACAACCGCTATGACTTCCGACTTGGCGATCCCGACTTTGGCGGCTTCTTCACCCCGGGATTCTTCGGCGAGGGAGTGGGTACGGACATCGATTATTCCTTCCTTTCCGATTTCGATAACGGGCTTCCGATGAACGATGCGTCCTGCCGGTTGGCGACCGCCGGATTCGGCCTCGCGGCCAGCGCGAAATATTGCAATCTGGGCAGGGGCGCGCTGGAAGTCAGCGATGCTGGAGGAGATTCGGGCGGCCCCGAATTCGTAAACGGGCTGATCGCGTCGGTAACCTCCTATGGCCTCACCTTCGGCACCGCCTTCGGCGACGTCGATGGCAAGCTCGACAGCAGCTGGGGCGAGTTCAACGGGTTCGTTCCGACCTACCTCCATGCCGACTTCATCAAGAGCTCGATGCTGCCCGCTCCGGAGCCGGTGACCTGGGCGGAATTCATCGTCGGATTCGCCTTGGTCGGCGGCATGGCCCGCACCCGCCGCAGGGTCCAGCTGCAATAGGGCGGCACCACGCGCCCGATTGACAGCACCGCAGCTTGCTATTCGCCTAGGAGCATGACCGACACCCGATGCTCACAGCTTTGGCGCGGCTGGGCATCGGCCGGTGTCGAGGGATCCTCGAACGCAGTGTGGAAGCAGGCGCGATAAGGCTGGGCGTCCTCGTTCCGCATCAGCTGGAACAGCTTGAACACCAGCACCTCGTCAGGCTCCATGTCGGGATAATAATACCAGAGCTGGCGGGGATTGTGTGCCAGGCTCACATGGTGGGTGACCGCTCCGCCCGGCGCGATTCCTTCGAGCGCAGTCGGGATGATGTCGGATGCGTCCAGGCTGGTCGGATCGCACAGGGCAAGCGGCATATGCCGGAGCGGTCCGTTCATGCCTGTGGTGCGCCAGAAATCGAGTGAAATGAAGCCCTCCACCTCGTCCCGTTCGAACCAGGCACGCCATCGCGCGCCGAAATCGGCATTGGTAAAGGCCTCGACGTTACGCTGGAAATCGTCGGCGGTGGTTCCGTGATCCGAATGCACGCCAAGCCCATATTGCGGCACGTTGGTACCCGCCCCCCGCCGCATCACGGTTGGCGGTTGCTGAACAATCAGCTTGCGGTCGGGACAGAGCCGCTCGCGGATCATCGCCTCCACCTCGGGAAGGTAATATTCCGCGACCTGTTCGGAATTGCCCCAGTCGGTCACGCGCGTAGGCGCGGTGAGCAGGACAAAGCCATGCTCGGCCAGAAAATCCGCTTCCGACGTCGCCCGTGCCTGCAGCACGCGGGCGTCATGGATCCGCGCTGGCGGATTTTGGGGCGGACGCCCCGTTGCGTTGCGCATCAGTTCCGAAAGATTGATGCGTTCCGCCGCCGTAAAACCGGACGGAAACTGCCCCGCTAGCTGGGTTTCGATCATGCACCCTCTCCCTGAGAGGGTGCTTTTAGCTCAAAAATTCGCGGACGTAATCACTCGCGGGATGGCGCTGCACCGCATCCGGCGTGTCATATTGCTCGATCCGCCCCTGCCCCAGGATCGCGACCTTGTCGGCGAGATCGAAGGCTTCCTCATAGTCGTGCGTCACGAAAATGGAGGTCAGGCGAACGCGGTCGTGGATCTCACGCAGGGCATCGCGCAATTCGCGGCGAACCTTGGCATCCAGCGCACCGAAGGGCTCGTCGAGCAACAGGATGGAGGGCTCCCGCGCGAGCGCGCGCGCGAGCGCGACGCGCTGGCGCTGGCCGCCCGACAATTGAGCCGGATAGCGCTTGCCATAGCCGGGGAGCTGGACGAGCTCGAGCAGCTCCTCGACCCGAGCCTTGATCGCCTCCCTGGACGGGCGTTGACCGCGCCTCATCACTTCGAGCCCGAAGGCTATATTGTGCTCGACCGTCATGTGCCGAAACAGCGCGTAATTCTGGAAGACGAAGCCGATGCCGCGATCCTGCGGCGCGCGATCGGTCACATCCTCGCCGCCGAACAATATCTGGCCCCTCTCCGCGCTTTCGAGCCCCGCGATGATGCGCAGCAGCGTGGTCTTGCCCGAGCCGGAGGGGCCGAGCAAAGCCACGAACGCCCCATCCTCGATCTCGAGCGAGACGTCTCGGAGCGCCGGATAATTGCCGAAGCCCTTCACGATGTTACGAATGGTGATGGTCATGCCTTGGGTCTAATGTCCTGCAGCGGCGAGCTGGTCGCCATGACGCCATTCGAGCAAGCTCTTCACCACCAGAGTGACGAGCGCGAGACCCGCCAGTAGCGACGCGACCGCGAAGGCGGCAGCGAAATTATATTCGTTGTAGAGAACCTCGACTTGCAGCGGCATCGTATCGGTCTCGCCGCGAATATGACCGGAAATGACCGAGACCGCGCCGAATTCCCCCATCGCGCGCGCGTTGGTGAGCAATACGCCATAGAGCAGGCCCCAGCGGATGTTGGGGAGCGTCACCCACAGGAAGATGCGCCAGCCAGGCGCGCCGAGCGTGAGCGCGGCCTCCTCCTCCTCACGGCCCTGCGCCTGCATCAGCGGGATCAGTTCGCGCGCGACGAACGGCAAGGTCACGATCAGGGTCGCGAGCACTATGCCGGGCTTGGCGAAGGCTATCTGGATATCATGCGCGCTCAGCCAGGCGCCGAACCAGCCCTGCGCGCCGAACAGCAACAGATACATCAGCCCCGCGACCACCGGCGAAATCGAGAAAGGCACGTCGATCAGGCTGATCAGCAATTGCTTGCCGCGAAAATCATGCTTGGTGATCGCCCAGGCGGCGGCGACGCCGCAAACCATGTTGATCGGCACCGAAATGGCGGCGACGGTGAGCGTGAGCTTGATCGCCGCCAATGCGTCGGGCTCGACGATCGCCGCCTTGAAGGCGCGCAGCCCGTGGCGGAATGCCTCGCTGAAGACCGACGCGAGAGGCAAGAGCAGGATCAGCGCGACATAGATGACCGCAACCAGGATCAACATTGCCTTGGTCATCAGGCTTTCGCTGACCGCCTTGTTCTTCGCGCTCATGCCGAACGCCTCCGCAATTCCCGGCCTTGCCAGGCGTTGATCAGCAGCAGCAGAACCAGGCTCGCGAGCAGCAGCACGGTCGCGATCGCGGTCGCGCCGGCATAATCATATTCCTCGAGCTTGGTGACGATCAGCAGCGGCGAGATTTCCGACTTGAAGGGCATATTGCCGGCGATGAAGATCACCGAGCCATACTCCCCGACACCGCGCGCGAAGGCGAGCGCGAAGCCCGTTACCAGCGCCGGGAAGATTTCGGGCAGGATCACGCGGCGGAAGATCGTCCAGCGCTCCGCACCGAGCGTCGCCGCCGCTTCCTCCAGCCCGCGGCCCATATCAGCCAGCACCGGCTCGACGGTGCGCACCACGAAGGGCAGGCCGATGAAGGTCAATGCGATCACCACGCCGACCGGATTATAGGCGAGATGAAGCCCAAGCGCGGAGGCGGGTTTCCCGACCCATCCGGTGTTCGCATAGACCGCCGTGAGCGCGATGCCGGCAACCGCGGTCGGCAGCGCGAACGGCAGATCGACCACTGCCCCCAGCAGCCGGCGGCCGGGAAAACGGTAGCGGACCAGGACCCAGGCGACGAGCAGGCCGAACACGGCATTGATCGCCGAAGCAACCAATGCCGCGCCGAAGCTCAGTTCGTAGGATGCGATCGCACGGCGCGAAAAAGCGGCATCGATGAAATGGGCCGGGCCGAGCGTCAGCGATTTCATAAACAAGGCGACGAGCGGCAGGAACAGGAGGATGGTCAGCCACAGGATGGTGACCGTCAGGGTAAGGCCAAGGCCGGGGAGAGGCGAATGCCTTCCCCGGCGCTTTCGCGGCATGGATAATGCTGCTGTCGTCATCAGAAGTCGAATTGCAACCTTGTCGCCAGAGCATCACCCTTCGCGGTGGTGCCATTAATTGCCACGGGCGCAACCACCAAGGGCGAATTATTACCCTTGAAGCGGATATAATTCACGATGAACCGCGTGTTGGGGTTCAGGTACCAGTTGAGCCCGCCGGTCCAGCTCGTCGCGTCACGGTTGAGCGGCGACAGATTGTGATCGGTTAGGTTGAGCCGATCGTAGCGCAAGGCCAGCTCGAACGCGCCCCAATGGCCAGCCGCCGGATTGAAGTCGTTGAACGGCTTCACGCGATCGGGCACGCCACCCTTAAAGCTGCGGCTCTCGCCGGTGAGGAACACGGTCCCGAAGACATAATAGCCATCGAAATTGAGGTTCGGCACCAGGCCATAACGGTCGACCGTCAGGTGGTTATATTCGCCCTGGAGCGAGAAGCGGTCATAGACGGTCGCGCCCTCGGCACCCCAATAGGTCGCGTCCTTGACGCCGCGCGTCTGGCCGGCGGCAGGACCCGTCGTGACCGGGGCGAGCGTGACGGATTCGATCAGGCCGCCATCGACGCGCGTATTGGGGCGGTCGCCGAGATTGCTGATCGTCTTCGCCCCAAAATTGCTGACATGATAGGCTGACGTGCCGACATGGATCAGCCGGCCGGTATCATTGACCGGCTCGAACGTAACACGGCCGTTGACCCCATAGGTCTCGTCAGGCGTCGTGGCATTGCGCTGCACCGCCTCGCCCGCACCGAAAATGCCGACCGTGGCGATGATCTTGGGCGTGGGCGTGAACGCGACGGTTGCGCCAATGCGGCGTTCGGCGCCGACCGCACCGAATGCGTTATTGGCCATGCCGCGTTCCAGGAACGTGGCGAGCGCGTCGGTGCCATTGGCCTCGAGGCCGTAGGGCGCCTTCTGCTGGCCGACCGTGATCAGCAGATTCTTGAAGCCCGCATATTGGATATAGGCATCGAGCAGGTTGGTCGCGCCCTTCACGAACTCAGCCTCGACCCGATATTTCCAGACCGTCCAGAAGCTGCCATCGAACCCGAAGCGGCCACGGCGGATGTCGGTGCCGTTGTTGTAATTATAACCACCGGCACGGCTGTTATAGGCGGCATAGTCGAGCTGGACCGTGCCACGCGGATGGAAGGTGAAAGCGCCGTTGACGTCGCTGAAGGTCGGCGCCGGTCCCGCCTGCACTTCCTTGGCGGCGCGGACCTCGACTTTCTGGACGCGGGTCTGCGTCTCCGATGCCTCGGCCTCGAGCTGCTTGTTGCGCGCTTCGAGCGCGTTCACCTTGGCCTCGAGCTCGTTCAGGCGATCAAGCACGGCATCGCCCGTCTTGGCGACGGGCGCGGGCGCGGCGACCGCGTCGGCGGGCACGGTCGTGTCGAGACCAGAGCCCTTTTCCGAACCCGCAGGCGCGGTTTGCGCACTCAATGGCGCGGCGAAGGCAAACGCAGAGGCGCTTGCCAGCAAAATCTGGCGAATCATCTCATTCCCCTTTTGTGTCAGGAGCGGCGGTCCCTCCCGGCCCGCCTGCTCGATTATTTCTTGGCGTCTTCGAACACCTGGTCGAACACGCCGCCATCGTTGAAGTGCGCCGCCTGAACGCGTTTCCAGCCACCGAAATTCTTGTCGATGTTAAGCAACGGAAGGCTCGGGAACTGACTCTTGAAATCAGCGGCCACTGCCGGATCGCGCGGGCGGTAGTAATTCTTGCCGATGATCTTCTGTGCCTCCGGCGTGTAGAGGAACTTGAGATAGGCTTGGGCCACGGCACGGGTATTCTTGCGATCGACCACCTTGTCGACCAGGGCGACGGGCGGCTCGGCGAGGATCGAGATCGACGGATAGACGATCTCAAACTTGCCCTTGCCGAGCTGATTGGTCGCCAGATAGGCCTCATTCTCCCACGCAAGCAGGACGTCGCCCTGGCCGCGCTGGACGAACGTGGTGGTGGCGCCGCGTGCGCCGCTGTCAAGCACGGGCACGTTGCGGAACAATTTGGTCAGATAGTCACGTGCGCCCGCGACCGAGCCGGTGGCCTTCTGCGCATAGCCCCACGCGGCGAGATAATTCCAGCGCGCGCCACCCGACGTCTTCGGGTTGGGCGTGATCACGGCGACGCCCGGCTTGATCAAATCGGGCCAGTCATGAATCCCCTTGGGATTGCCCTTGCGGACGAGGAACACGATCGTCGAATAATAAGGCGTCGAATTGAGCGGGAGGCGCGTCTGCCAGTTGGCGGGAAGCGCCTTGGCCTTGTCCGCGATCGCGTCGATATCCGCCGCAAGCGCGAGCGTCACCACGTCCGCCTGAAGGCCATCGATCACCGCGCGTGCCTGCGCGCCGGATCCGCCATGGCTTTGCTTGATCGTGACCGGCTGGCCGGTCTTGGCTTTCCATTGCGCGGCAAAGGCGACGTCAATGTCGCGATACAGTTCGCGGGTGGGGTCATAACTCACATTGAGCAATTCGACCGGCGCGGCCGCCTGGGCCGCAATCGGTGTGAAGCCACTCGCCAACGTGGCGACGGCAAGCATCAAGCTCCGACGGTGCATAATACCTCCCTCATCGTTGGAGATACCGCTATTATACTATATCCTAGTCGGCAATTGGGTTATTACGTTTCGTCGGCGTAGCTTTTCTTTGCCGCCCCAAAGTCCGCTCCTCAGACCGACGACAACGCCTCCACCGCCAATTCGGACCCCGCCGCATCCGCGAGCGTAGTTCTTTCCAATATCTCGACCGCGCTCGATCGCACACGCAGCAGCACCTTGCGGATCGCGCAGGTCGCCTCGTCATGGCAGTCGTCGCAGCGCTGGTAGAAATTCTCGCTCGCGCAAGGGACCAACGCGATCGGCCCGTCGATCGCGCGGATCACCTCAACAAAGCTGATCTCATGCGCGCCGCGCGCCAGCACATAGCCGCCGCCGGGACCGCGCCGGCTAGTCACCAGACCGGCCTTCTTGAGATCGACCATGATGAATTCGAGATATTTGCGCGGAATTCGCTGCATCTCGGCCATCTCGCCGACCTGGATCGTGCGGTCGGCGCCATGCTCGACCAGGTGCAGGAGTGCGCGCAGCGCGTAGCGGGCCTTTTGCGACAGCATGGTGACGAGATAGCGAGATGGCGACGCAAAGGCTACCGTGTGGCGATAAGCAAAATCATTTGGTGTTTTCACATCCAAACTGCATGAAGCCGGATGAGTACAAGCGCCACGAAGCGAGCGCCGAGGGAGAGAATGAATGACAAGGTTCGCGCGCATGGCGGCATTTCTGCTGGGGGCTTGCGGCTCGGCGCTGCTGGCGGCTGAGCCCGCTTATGTCGGCCCGTATAACGTCGAGATAGCGGCCGGCGGCAAAGCCTATGTCGCGCAGCTCGGCACGCCGGGCGCGAACCTGCCCGTGGCGCAAGGCTGGACCCTGCAAGCCTGGGTCGAACCCCATCTGGTCTCGTCAGGCAATGTTACGATCGCGGGCGTGGGCACGCCGGGCGCGGGCCTGTTCCTGGCCCTTGTCGATGGCGCCCCTGCCCTCGTCACCCCTGCCGGGATCATGAAGGCGAAGGATCGCCTCGCGTTCGACAGATGGAGCTTCCTTGCCGCGACCGCGGACAAGGGCGCGGCGCACCTTTACGTCAACGGGCAGGAGGTAGCGAGCGGCCCGGCCAATGCGGCGCAACTGGCGGCGGAGGCGCGGCTGGGCGGCGACGGTTTCGGCGGACGCGTGGCGGGCTTCGGTTACTCGGGGCGAGCGCTGTCGGGCGCCGACATACAGAACGCCGCCGGCAAGGCACCCGATCCGGGATTGACCGTCTTCACGCTCTCGACCCCGGTCTGGCCGGTGCAGGTTCGCCAGATGCAGGGCCAAGTCACGCCGCAACCGGCCTGGACGCTTCCGAAGAGCGGCGCGCCTTATCAAAAAGCCGTCGCGAAGCCCGAACCCAAAGGTCCGGCGCTTATGCGGCGCGAGTCCAATCTGTGGACGGTCGCGGGCTGGCGGATGGCGGAGGGCTCGAAGCTGCACGCCCCCGACGGCGCGGCAATCTCGCAGCCCGATTTCGGTGGCGGCATTTGGTATGCCGCGACCGTGCCGGGCACCGCGCTCACCACTTTGGTCGATCGCGGCGTCTATCCCGACCCGGCTTATGGCCTGAACAATCTCGCGATCCCCGAAAGCCTCGCGCATCAGGATTATTGGTACCGGACCGAAATCGACGTGCCCGCGGACATGGTGGGCAAGCATCTGGCCTTGACCTTCAACGGCGCCAATTATGCCGCCGAAATCTGGGTCAATGGCACGCGCGTCGGCGACATGAAGGGTGCCTTCATCCGGGGCAGGTTCGACGTCACGGGCAAGCTCGTGCCGGGCAAGCGCAACGGACTTGCGGTGCGCGTCTCACCCCCGCCCCACCCCGGCGTGACGTCGGAGGAATCCTTGACCTCCGGCGTCGGCGAAAATGGCGGGATGATGATGCTCGACGGGCCGACCTTCGAGGCGACCGAGGGCTGGGACTGGATCCCGACCGTGCGCGACCGCAATACCGGCCTGTGGCAGGGTGTCGACCTGACTGCGGTCGGCGACGTGCGGATCGGCGACGCGCAGGTGATCACGCATTTGCCGCACGGTAGCGACACCAGCCTCGCCAACATCACGATCGAGGTGCCGCTGACCAATGCGAGCGACCATGCGGTCACGACCGCGCTGACGGCTTCCTTCGATGATGTGCGGATCGACAAATCGATCACGCTGGCGCCGGGCGAAACTTTGGTGCGGCTGACGCCGGCCGACTTCCCGCAGCTGGCGGTGCGCAACCCGAAACTGTGGTGGCCGAACAATTATGGCGCGCCCGACCTCCACATGCTCCACCTTTCGGCTGGAAGCTCGGATGCGAAGGACGTGCGCTTCGGCATGCGTGAGGTGACCTACGAGCTGTCGCTGATGGACCATGACGGCGCTTTGAAGCGCGTTCTGATCGATCCGACCGAGGCGCGCGACGGCGACCGCCATATCGTCGACCATCGCCACCAGGCGATCCGCGAAGTGCCGCGCGGCTGGGCCTACAGCTTCGCTGAGGGCGCGGAGGCATCGCCGGCCTTCACTCCAATCGCGGGCGACGAGGAATTGTCGCCTTTCCTGGTACTGCGCGTGAACGGCGTGCGCATCGCCGCGCGCGGCGGCAGCGTCGGCATGGACGATTTCATGAAGCGCGTCGGCCGCGACCGGCAGGAGCCCTATTTCAAGCTCCACCGCGACGCGCATCTCAACATCATCCGCAACTGGATGGGCCAGGACACGGGCGAGAATTTCTACGCGCTGGCCGACGAATATGGCCTGATGGTGTTCAACGATTTCTGGGAGTCGACCCAGGATTACAATATCGAGGCCGAGGACGTGCCGCTCTTCCTCGCCAACGTGAAGGACGTGCTCAAGCGCTATCGCAACCACCCCTCGATCGTTGTGTGGGTGCCGCGCAACGAGGGCGTGCCGCAGCCGATCCTGAACGAGGGGATCGAGAAACTGATCGAGCAGGAGGATGGCACGCGGCTCTACATGGCCTCGTCCAACCGCATCTCGCTCCAGAACAGCGGCCCCTATAATTGGCGCAAGCCGGAGGAATATTTCACCGAGCATGCAAAGGGTTTTTCGGTCGAGCTCGGCACGCCCAGCTTCCCGACGCTGGAAAGCTGGAAGCGGACGATCCCGGCGCCCGACCTTTGGCCGATCAGCGACGTCTGGGCTTATCATGACTGGCACCAGACCGGGAACGGGGCGGTCGCGGGCTATATGAAGGCGATGGACGAGGAGTTCGGCCCCGCCACCGGCCTCGAGGATTTCGAGCGCAAGGCGCAGATGCTCGAATATGTAAGCTATCGTGCGATCCTAGAGGGCTTCAATGCGGGCCTGTGGAAGACCAATAGCGCGCGCATGTTCTGGATGACGCAGCCGGCCTGGCCGTCGTCGGCATGGCAGATCTTCTCGTCCGATTACGACACGCATGCCGCTTTCTACGGCACGAAGAAGGCGTCGGAGCCGGTGCACGTCCAGATGAACCTGCCCGACTACAAGGTGATCGTGGTCAATAACGGCCGCGATCCACTGGCAGGCGCGACCGTGCATGCGCACGTGACCACGCTCGATAACAAGGTGCTGATCGACAGGCAGGCGCCCATCGCGGCTGGCGCGGGGCAGACGACGGATGCCTTCACGCTGGACCTCGCGCCCGCACTCGCGAACGGTGTGGTGCTGGTGTCGCTCGACGTGACCGGCGCCTCCGGCCAGTCGCTGTCCCGCAACCTCTATTGGCAGGGCCGCGACGAAGCCGCCTACCGGGCGTTGAACGGCCTGCCGAGGGTCGGGCTCGCGGCCAAGGCGACCAGCCGCAGCGAGGGCGCCGAACGGGTGACGATCGTGGACCTGAGCAATCCTTCGGGCACGGCGGCTATCGCGACCAAGCTCACTGTATTCGGAGCCGACGGGGCACAGGTCCTCCCCGCCTATTTCAGCGATAATTATGTCTCGCTGATGCCGGGCGAGAATCGTCGGATTGAAGTGCGCTATCCCGCGCAAGCGGCGAAGGGCGCGGTAAGTGTCAAACTGCGCGGCTGGAATGTCGAGCCGACGTCTGTAAAAGCGCATTAGATCAACGCGCTGGCGCCGAGACGCCGAGATGGAGGAACGATGATACGCAAGGCTTCGATCGCCGCGGCAACCGCGCTTGTGCTCGCCGCCGGCACCGGCTCGGCGCAGATGGGGGTCGATCCGAACAACAAGTTCCTGGTCGAATGGAACAACCGGCTGTCGACCGACTTCCCCTATCTCGCGCGCTATCGGGAGGCCAATGCCGCGCTCGTGCCGACGCTAGGACATCCCCGCGTCGTCTTCATGGGCGATTCGATCACGGAAGGCTGGCCTAATAAGGCGGGCGACTTCTTCACGCCGGGACGGATCGGGCGCGGCATCAGCGCGCAAACGACGCCGCAGATGGTGCTGCGCTTCCGCCAGGACGTGATCGACCTGCATCCCGCCGTCGTCCACATCATGGCGGGCACCAACGATATCGCAGGCAATACCGGGCCGATGACAGCGGAGCAGACGCAGGCCAATATCCGGTCGATGGTCGAGCTCGCGCATGCGCATGGCATCCGCGTGATCCTGGCTTCGATTCCGCCCGCGGACCAGTTCCCGTGGAAACCGGGGCTCGACGCCGCCGGCAAGATCGCGGCGATGAATGGCTGGCTCAAGGACTATGCGGCGCGCTCGGGCTGCGTTTATGCGGATTATTGGAGCGCGCTGAAGCAGAACGATGGACTGGGCATGCGCGAAGGACTCTCGTCCGACCATGTCCATCCGACCGAGGCGGGCTATGCGGTGATGGCTCCAATCGCCAACGCCGCGATCAAACGCGCGCTGGCGCTGCCCGCACCGCGCAAGACCGCGGCGGAGTAATGCTGCTCACGGCACTCGCGCTCGCCGCGGCGCTGCCCGACGTCGTCATCCGGACCACCGCCGGCAAGATTGCGGGCGAGGCTATGCCTGACGGGCGCCACCTGTTCCGCGGAATTCCCTTCGCGCAGCCTCCGGTCGGTGCGTTGCGCTGGAAGCCTCCCATGCCCGTGAAGCCATGGAGAGGGATCCGTGACGCCACCCGATCCGGCCCCGGCTGCATGCAGATCGACTATGGCTGGAACCATGACAATGCCGCCAACCAGTCCGAGGACTGTCTCTACCTGGAGGTGGTTTCTCCAGACCTGAAGCCAGCGAAACCGCAGCCGGTGATGGTGTGGATCCACGGCGGCGGCAATCGCGCGGGGGGCGCGACCGGCGCGATCCAATCCGACCTTGGCAAGCATGTCGTGCTGGTCAGCATCCAGTATCGGCTCGGCGCGCTCGGCTTCCTGTCGCACGCTGCGCTCACGGCGGAATCGCCCCACCACAGCTCGGGGAATTATGGCCTGCTCGACCAGCAGGCGGCGCTGCGCTGGGTGCAAGCCAATATCGCGCGCTTCGGCGGCGATCCGCGCAATGTCACCATATTCGGCGAGAGCGCGGGGGCGCAGGACGTGAACCTGCAATATCTCTCCCCGCTCGCGCGCGGCCTGTTCCACAAGGGAATCGAAGAAAGCGGCACCGCCGGCTTCGGAATGCCACCCCGGACGCTCGCCCAGAATGAGGCGGTCGGCGAGGCATTGGTGACGATCGCGGGCGCGCCCGCGCGAGCCGACGCGGCGACGTTACGCCGAATTCCGGCCCAAGCGCTGGTCCAGGCGGCGGAGAAGACCCCGCTGCCCGAGGTGGGCGACAACAGCTATATCTGGGTGCAGTCGGTGCGCGATGGCTGGGTGCTGACCGAAACGCCGGCGACGACGCTGGCGCGCACGGGCGGCGCGCGCCTCCCCCTCATCGTCGGGAACAATGCGCGCGAGCTGGATGCCTTTCACGATCAGGCGCAATTGGGAAATGCGATCGACAGGACGTTCGGCGCCAATGCCGCCGCCGGCCACGCCTTCTACGACAAGCTGACGCCCGATCCGCGACGCGGGTCGGTGCTGCTGCAGGCCGCGACCGACCTCGCCTTCGCTTGTCCCGCGGGTGTGGTCGCTGCCGCGCACAGCAGGGCCGGACAGCCGACCTGGCAATATGAGTTCGATTATGCGCTGCCCGGCGAGGACGTATCGCACAGCTACGAGATACGCTTCGCGATGGGCGCGCCCGCAGCCTTCCCGCCCGGCGCGCCGCCACTCGAAAGCTACTGGATCAACTTCGCGCGGACGGGCAATCCGAACGGCGCGGGGCTGGCACGGTGGGAGCCCTATGCGCCGGGCAAGCGCTACATCCGCTTCAGCGACGGCAAGTCGGAGATGAAGCAGGACCTGCGCGGGGAGATCTGCCGGCTGCGGGACCTGCCCTGACCTTCCGATCACCCGGAGCCAGTTGAACGACTGCCTTACTTGTCGGGCACGACAAGGACGGTATTTCGAAAGCTCAGCGCGAACTGGGTCGGTTATGCCGCCGGCCAAAGATGCGCGGCACCGCGCACGCCGGAACTATCACCCCATTTGGCGGGAACGATCTTCGCGCTCCAGCCGTCGCTGAAGGTATAGCGATCGATCACGGGCGGAAGTCGGTCGTAAAGTTCGGTCACGTTCGACATGCCCCCGCCGAGCACGAAGCAATCGGGATCGAGGATATTGGCGATCACCGCCATGCCGCGGCCGAGCCGATCGACATAATCGTCAAGTGCGGCCTCGGCCGTCACGTCACCGCCGCGTGCCAGGGCGATGATCTCGTCGCCTTTGAGTCGCTTGCCGGCGCGGCGCTCATAATCGTCGCGGAAGCCGGTGCCTGAGATCCATTTCTCGAGGCAGCCGTTGAGCCCACACCAGCATTGGGGCGGCGGGAGCTCATCGTCGCGCGCCCAGGGGAGCGGAATGTGTCCCCACTCGCCGGCAATGCCGTTAGCGCCCGAGATCAGCTTGCCGTCGACGACCACGCCGCCACCGCAGCCGGTGCCGATGATGATCGCGAAGGTCACGCGCGCGCCCGCCGCCGCGCCGTCTTTCGCTTCGGACAAGGCCAGGCAATTGGCGTCATTGTCGAGGCGGATCGGCCGGCCGAGCGCTTTTTCCAGATCCTTCTGGAAGGACGAGCCGTTGAGATAGGTCGTATTGGCGTTGCGCATGACGCCGGTGCGCGGGGAGATCGAGCCGGGGACGCCGATCCCGATCGATCGTACCGGACCGGTCTCGCCCTCGACCCGCGCCACCAGATCGGCAACCGCACTCAGCGCGGCATCATAATATGCGGGCGTGGCAACGCGTTGGCGCGTGAGGAAAGCGCCGGACGAGTCGAGTATGGCGGCCTCGATCTTGGTGCCGCCGAAATCGATCCCGATCTGGGTCAAGCTCCTTGCTCCCTACGCGCAGCAATCAATATTGGCTGACCGCAGGATCGGTTTCCTGCACGATCCGCACGCGGCCGCGAGCCTTATCAGGCCCCACTTATAACGAAAGAGACTTTTCTTAAGTCAGCCCCGCCCGGCCTGCATCAAAGCGGATTCGGTCGGCAGAACCTGGTCAAGAAACGGCAATATGGCGGCGCCGATGGCCGGCGCATCCGCGGATGCGGCAGCACGGAGCATGGGCGCGACCGACGGAAGGCGCAGGCTGGCAAGCGCGGGTGTGAGCCGCGCGATCAAGGCATCTATGAGCGGCTCCGGCAGCCGTCCGCCAATCAGGACAGCGGCGGGGTTGATCAGGCAATTGACGGAAACGAGCGGGCCGAGCAGCGAGAGCGCGGCGTCGTCCAGCCACTCGCGCACGATGGGCATGTCCTGCGAAAGATCGTCCGGACTGCCGACTGGGCTGCCGGCGCGTTCCAGGCGCGCGAGCAAGGCTGAAAGCGAGACCGTATCCTGAACCGTTGCGCGGGGCACGCCAGCAGTGGGATCCGGGAGGAAACCGATCTCGCCGCTGCGGGCGCTGGCGCCACGCGCATAGCTGCCGTCAATCACCAGCCCACCGCCGAGCCCGGCGCTGATCAGCACGTAGAAGAAGCTCTGCCGGGTAAGACCATTGCCGAACTGCGCCTCGCCGATCGCGGCGGCGGCGGCGTCGTTGTCGATGTGGACCGGGAGCGGCAGCACCTCGCGCACCAGCTCCGCGACATCGAGAGTGTTCCACACCTCATATCCTTGCGGACGGTGCGGCAGCGCGACGCCGCCGAGATCGTCAGGCAACGCCACGCCGACGCCGATCAGCCTGTCCTCGTCGATCGCGGCAGATGCGCGGATCGCCTCCACCTCTTCGCGCAGGCAGCTCAGCACCTGTTTCGGCATGGCGAAGCTGATTTCCCTGGCCGCGCGGGTGCGGACATTGCCAGCCAAATCGAGCGTGACGATTGTATAGTGATCGCGATCGATATTGATTCCGATCGAGAAGCAGCCGTCGGGATTGACGCGCAATCGCAACGCGGGCTGGCCGCGCATCCCGAAACGGCGCCCGGCTTCGGCGATCAGCCCGAGATCGAGCAGCTTCCTGGTTATGTTGGCGATGGTCGGCGAGGTGAGGCCGGTGATTGCCGCCAGTTCGGCGCGGGTGATCTCTTCGCCCACCCGGATGGCTTGAAGGACGATGCGCTGGTTATAGTCGGCGGCGCGCTCGAGATTCGTGCCGGACAGGCTGCTGACCAAACGCGTGCCGCGATCGTCCCCGCCGGTGGTGCCGTGCATCGCCATCACCTCCTGAATCGCGCTCGCCACGCTTACTCTCCCCCCGCCGCATCCGGACGGACTGGCCGGCTAGCCGGTTTTCCGGCCAAAATCATCCGCATATCTCAATGGGACCCGACCCGACGGCGCATATGAAATCTTATTTTCACTTTCGAGCGCGGAGAACTGGAGAATTTGGAGCCCCTGCTTGCCCTCCCACCGAATACGGATATTCGCGGACAATTCGTCCACGGGATTCGCCGCGGTCAAAGCGGGAGGGGAAAATCATGCCGCTCTGGATCACTGCATTGTTGTCGCTTACCCTTTCGACCGTGGCGGTGGCGCAGAACGCGGACCCCAATCACCTGCCCCCCTCGCTCGATCCGAAGCGCAGCGCCAACGGGCTCGCTTTGACGCCGCCAATGGGCTGGAACAGTTGGAACAAGTTCGCCTGCAAGGTAGACGAAGCGACGATCCGCGCAACCGCCGACGCGATCGCATCCAACGGCATGATGGAAGCCGGCTACCAGTATGTCGTAATCGACGATTGCTGGCATGGCGCGCGCGACGCCAACGGCTTCATCACGGAGGATCGCACGCGCTTTCCATCCGGGATCAAGATACTGGCCGATTATGTCCATTCGAAGGGGCTCAAGTTCGGCATCTATTCGGATGCGGGCGCAAAGACCTGCGGAGGCCGGCCGGGCAGCCAGGGGCACGAATATCAGGACGCGATCCAGTACGGGCGCTGGGGCATCGACTATCTCAAATATGACTGGTGTTCGACCGGCACCCGCAATGCGGAGGAAGCCTATTCGCTGATGGCCGACGCGCTGCGATCGACGGGCCGCGATATCATATTTTCGCTGTGCGAATGGGGCCAGAACAAGCCGTGGATTTGGGCGACCAAGATCGGCAATCTGTGGCGCACGACCGGCGACATTTGGGACAGCTTCGACAAGCAGGACAAGGCGCATGACTGGGCTAACAACATGCTTCGCATCGTCGATCTAAACGAACCGCTCTGGCCCTACGCGGGGCCCGGCCACTGGAACGATCCCGATATGCTCGAAGTGGGCAATGGCGGGATGAGCACGCCCGAATATCGCAGTCATTTCTCGCTCTGGGCGATGATGGCTGCGCCGCTGATCGCCGGAAACGACGTAGCGCATATGGATGTGGATACGCGCGCAATCTTGCTCAACAAGGAGGTGATCGCGGTCGATCAGGACGCGCTGGGCGTACAGGGCCACCGCGTGTGGAAAGAGGGTGACCTTGAAGCCTGGGTAAAACCACTGTCGGGTGGGCGCCGCGCCGTGCTTCTTTTCAATCGCGGCACAAAGCCTGCGCCGATCGGCATCGATGGGGAAAAACTTGGTTATCCCGTCAGGCTGCAGAGGCAGGTACGCGATCTTTGGACGCACAAGGACTTGCCCGCGACAGCCGGGTCGGTCGGCGCCACCGTGCAGCCTCACGATGTCGTGATGCTATTAGTGGCGCCTTGAGCCGCGGCCACATGCGGCAATCAGCGCGGCAGCGCGAGCACCCCCTCGACCTGGAAGACGCCCGCTGCGCCGGACGCGCCAGTTCCCGGCTGGCCGCCGCCCACCCAGAGCTGATAATTGGCCGGCAAGATCCGCATCACGCCCTTGACGTCCGCGAACGCCATCTCGCGCGGGGTAAGGCGGAACGTCAAAGTCCTGGTTTCGCCGGCCGCCAGATGGACCCGCTGATAGGCCTTGAGCGACTTGAGCGGCCGGCCCTTCACGCCCGGCGTAGACAGATAGAGTTGCGCCACCTCGTCGCCGTCGCGCTTGCCAACATTGCGCACCCGGACCTTGACCAGTTGCTCCTTCCCCGCCGCCACGCGCCGCGTGGAGAAGGTCGGGGCCGAATAACTGAAGCTGGTGTAGCTGAGGCCGTGCCCGAACGGATATTCGGCCGCGCCGGTGAAATAGCGATAGGTGCGGTTCTTCATCGAATAATCGGTGAAGGGCGGCAGCTGGTCGGTCGATTTGTAGAAGGTAACCGGCAGGCGGCCGCTCGGATTGACGCTGCCTTTCAGCACCTCGGCAATCGCCTGGCCGCCCTGCTCGCCTGGGTACCAGGCTTCGAGCAATGCGCGCGCCTTGGCCGTGTCCGGCCCGAGCGCGATTGCCGAGCCGCTCTGCAGCACGACCACGACCGGCTTGCCGGTGGCGGCAAGCGCGTCGAGCAGGTCGAGTTGCGTCCGCGGCAATGCGATGCTGGTGCGATCGCCTCCGTCGAAGCCTGGCACCTTCAGCGGCATCTCCTCGCCTTCAAGCCAGGCATTGAGCCCGAGGAAGGCGACCACGACGTCCGCACCACGCGCCTTCGCGACCGCCTCGTCGCGGAGCACGGGGAGCGGCGCTTTCCATGACAGGCTGACATTGCCCGGCCGATCGGACGCGTGCGGAAGCTCGAGCGTGAGCGCGCGCGGTTTGGTGTCGGCGAAATGAAGAGTCAAAGTCGGTCGGCCTTCGGGGCGGCCGCAGGTTGAATCGACGTGCAGATCGGGTGCACCCTCGATCCGCAGCACGAAATTCTCGGCACCACTGCCGATGTCACAGCGATGGATGTCGAGTTCGAATTGATAGTCGCCCGGTGCGGGAACGGCGATCTGCCCGGTCCAGCGTACCGAATAGGATTTCCGATCGACGCCAAGCGCGGGATCGACGAGGTCCCAGTTGAAATCGATCTCGCGCGCATGGCGGGTCGCGACCGGCGCTTCGCTGAAGTCGGGGCCGTTGTAGAAGCTGACCGTCAGGCCGTCGGCGAACGCCGTCCGGGGCACTGGCACGCCCACCTCGGGCGTGAAGGGCGCACCCTGCGCGTAACTGACATTGTCCTTGCCGAACGCCGTCTCGATCCCGTCGAGCGGCAGGATCGGATCGACGGGGGTGCCCATATAATTGCCCTCGAGCCCGACCAGCGACGTGGCCGTCGGGCCGACCACGGCAATCTTCAGGTCGTGCCCGGCAAGCGGCAGAATCCCGTCATTCTTGAGTAGCACGATCGACTCGCGCGCGGCCCGCAGCGAGATCGCCTTATGCGCATCCGAATGGTTCTCCTTGATGCCGATCTTCGAGAAGGGCACCATTTCGGGCGGGTCGAACATGCCCAGCCGCATACGCGCGGTAAACAGCCGCTTGAGCGCCACATCCACGTCTGCTTCGGTAAGAAGACCCTGCTGGACCGCCTTGGGCAGCTCGAGCATCTCGTTCTGGAAATTGCAGCCCGTATCGGTACCGGCCTTGACCGCCAGCGCGGCGGCCTCCGCCAGCGTCTTGCCCTGATGATGCCCCTGCGTGATGTCGGCGACCGCATTGCAATCCGACGTGATGAACCCCTGGAAACCCCAGTCGCGGCGCAGAATATCGGTCAGTAATGTCGGATTGGCGCACGCGGCCTTCCCGTCGACGGCATTGTAGGCGCACATCAGCGAATAGGCCTTGCCCTCGGTGATCGCGCGACGAAACTGGGGCAGATAGGTTTCGGAGAGGTCGCGCGGCGCGACGTTGACGTTGAAACCATGGCGCAGCGGCTCCGGACCCGAATGGACCGCGAAATGCTTGGGCGTGGCGATCGCCTCGAAATATTTCGGATTGTCGCCCTGCACGCCGCGAATGAAGGCGGCGCCCAGCGTGCCGCTAAGATAGGGATCCTCGCCCAAGGTCTCCTGGCCGCGGCCCCAGCGCGGATCGCGGAAGATGTTGATGTTGGGCGACCAGAAGGTCAGGCCATAATAACGGTCGAAATTCCCCTCGCGCTGCGCCTGGTTATATTTGGCCCTGCCCTCGGTCGCAACGACATGGCCTTCGTCGCGCAGCAGGTCCGGGTCCCAGCTCGCCGCCATGCCGATCGCCTGCGGGAACATCGTCGCCTCGCCCGCGCGCGCGACGCCGTGCAGCGCCTCGTTCCAATAATCATAGGCCGGCACGCCGAGCCGGGGGATGGCCGGCGCGACATTCTGCATCTGCCCCGCTTTCTCCTCGATCGTCATGCGGCCGACCAGGTCCGCCACGCGCGCCGGAATGGGCTGTGACGGATCCTTATACAGTTGGGCATTGGCGGCCTGAGCGAGCGCGAGCGCGCCCGTTATAGCGCTACCAATTTTGATGGCACGGTAGCTCACGGAGCGACGGGTCACAGGTCATCCTCTACTGAAAGTGCCCGGTCATGTTCGCGGGGCATCGCCATATCGCTATTACAGCAGGCCGCTTTGGGGAAGCCCGCCGTAACGGGATTCACCGTCCCGAGAGGATCGGCACCATCGCGACATAGCGATCCTGTTCGGGGAACGCGGCCCGGCGCGTCTCGACATCGATGATCTGCCGCTGGATTCCACCGTCGCCGGCAGGCGCCTGCACCCAGAGCGGGAGCCCCTGCCCGTTCGGGTTACCGGTCTTGATGAAATTGACGAAATAGCCGTTCATCGTGGCCGACACTTTCCGGTCCGCATCCGTCCAGGCGTAGGACGGGTTCGCGTCGAGATTGCCGAGCGCATATTCGATTTCGGCACTGTGGAGCGCACCATAAGGGGCAGGCCCGTTCGCCTTGTACGCGGTCGGCGCGGGGCGGACGCGGGTGTAGTAATAATAGAAGGTCGGCCAGCCGGTCCGCCGCTGATGGTCGAACCAGTTCCAGGTGCTGGCGGCGATGAAGCGGTCGCTTGCGAGCTCGGTCGCGGCGCGGATCACGTCGGGATCGGAAGCGGCGGGATAAAGCTGGAGTACGCGATCGGCATTGGCGCCGAAGGACTTTTGCACACCGACGCGATAATTGGCGATCGTCGGCGGCATGTCGCCCAGGATCCAGTTGGCCGCGCCTTCCTGCGAATTGGAACCGACCAGCAGCGGGCCCTTGGCGGCCTTGCCGGCGGCGTAGGTCGCCTCAGGATCCTCGGTGAAATAATAGCCATCGATCACCGGGCCCCAGCTGGCGCCCTGATAATTCTGCACATCCAGCAGCTTGTCCGAGGGGATGGCGCGAAGCTGCGCCAGCGTCGGCACCTGAAGCACTTCCGCGAAACGCATGCCGTCGGCTTCACCTTCGGCAAGCTTGCGCGGATGGTAGGGCAGCAGCGAGGAGCCGCTCTCGCCGATCGCGCCGGCAATGAGAGTGCGGGTGAGCGGCGAGACCATCATGCCGCTGACCGACATCGAGCCCGCGGATTCGCCGCCGACCGTGATCCGTTTCGGATCGCCCCCGAAAGCGGCGATGTTACGCCGTACCCAGGCAAGCGCGGCAGCCTGGTCGAGCAGGCCGTAATTTCCCGATGCCTTGTGCGGGGATTCCCCGGTCAGCTGCGGATGGGAGAAGAAACCGAAAATGCCGAGACGATAATTGAGCGTTACCACCACGACGCCCTGCGCGGCTGTCGCCGCGCCGTCATAGCGCGGCTCGTCGCTCGTCCCCGCGATGAAGCCGCCGCCATAGATATAGACCAGTACCGGCAGCTTGGCCGAGGCGGCCTTGCTCAGGTTCGCCGGAGTCCAGACGTTGAGGTAGAGGCAGTCTTCATCCGCTCTGGGCGAACGAAAGAACATGTCGTCCCACATATGCTTCTGCATGCAGCGCGGGCCGAAATGATCGGCGGCACGCACACCTTCCCAGCTCGCGGCCGCGCGTGGCTCACGCCAGCGCAGATCGCCAACCGGGGGCTTGGCGTAAGGGATACCGCGAAAGATCTGGACGGACGAATTGCCGGTCGCGGCAACGCCCTGAAGCTTGCCCGTCTCGACCATGACGACCGGGCCGTCCGCAGCCATCGCGGGCACGGCGGAAGCCGTCAGGGCCAAAGCCAACCCCAATCCTAAACCCAATCGCATCTCTCTCTCCTTTTCGAACGCCCGATTTTTTAGTGCATGTAGACCAGCCGCTCGCCCGCGACATAGCGGCGCTGTTCCGGGAAAGGCACACTGTGTGTGTCGACGTCGATCACCTGGCGGCGGATTTTCTTTCCATCCAGCGACGCTCTGAACCATTTCGGCAGGCCCGCACCATTAGGATCGCCGGTCTTGATGAAATTCGCCCAATAAGCGCTCATCGTCGCCGAAACCTTCCGGTCGTCGTCAGCCCAGGTATAGATCGGATTCGCGTCGATATTGCCCAGCGCATATTCGATCTCGGCGCTGTGCACCGCGCCCCAACCCGGCCTGCTGCCCGGATCGTTGAGAAAACGCGGACGGACATGCGCATAGTAATAATAATAGGTCGGGGCGCCGGTCTGGCGCTGCAGATCGAACCATTTCCAGGTCGGCAAAGCGAGGAAATCGTCGCTCGCGACCGCGGTCGCCATCGGCAAGGCTTCGGCATCGGTGCTGGCTGGATAGAGCGCGAAAACCGCGTCCGCCTTGTCGCCCAATGTGCGCGCCAGGCCGGCGCGATAGGCGGCCACCGTCGCCGGACCATCGCCGATCACCGCCGATCCCGCCGCTTCCTGCGAGTTCGATCCGACCAACAGCGGCACGCGCGCGGCCTTGCCGCTGGCGAAGGTCACCGACGGGGCCTCTGTCAGGAAATAGCCGTCGATCACCGCGTCAAACGGCATATCCTGTGCTTTGCCCTGGTCGTCGAGCAACGTGCCAGCGGGCATGGCTCGCAGCGCCGCCAGCGTAGGCGCGCCGAGACTCTGGGCGAAGGCAGCCCCCTTCTTCTCGATGTCGGCGCGGGCAGGCGGCGTCCATTTCTGCATCATCGCGCCGCTCTCCCCGATCGCGCCCGCAATCTCGCCACGCGACAAGGGTGACGCCATCAACGCGCTGACCGCCATCGATCCGGCGGATTCGCCGCCAATGGTGATATGATCGGGATCGCCGCCGAACGCTGCGATATTGCGTTTGACCCAGCCGATCGCGGCGACCTGATCGAGCAGGCCGTAATTGCCCGAAGCGTGATGCGGCGATTCCGCGGTCAATTCGGGATGCACGAAGAAGCCGAACACGCCGAGCCGGTAGTTGATGGTGACGACTACGATCCCCCGTGCCGCCAGTGCGGCGCCGTCATACCGCTTTTCAGAACTATCCCCAGCCATGAAGCCGCCGCCATAGATATAGACCAGCACCGGCAGCCGGGCGGATACCGCCTGCCCGAGGTTCGCAGGGGTCCAGACATTGAGGTAGAGACAATCCTCGCTCGGCGCAGGCGAACGGAACATCATGTCGGAATAGAGCGGCTGCTGCATGCAACGAGCCGCGAAGGCGGTGGCCGGGCGCACGCCCGTCCACGCTGCGGCCGGTTGCGGCTCGCGCCAGCGCAGATCGCCGACCGGCGGCGCGGCGAACGGAACGCCACGGAAGATCTGGACCGGACTGACGCCGGTGGCAGCGACACCCTGGAGCTTGCCCGTCCCGACCGTAACGACCGGACCGTCCGCGGCCTGGGCCGGCGGGACAAACGCCAGCGCCAAACCGATCGCCCATCCTGCCCGCACCACTTCCCACTCCTCAAAAAGAAGGGCGCGGCGATCGATAGCGCCGCGCCCTTTCCGTCTCACTGGCCGCTGGGCAGGCCATGCTCTTCCAGCATCGGGCCGATATCCGGATCCTTTCCGTAGAAGGCGCGGAACATCGCACCATAATCCTGCGTGTGCCCGCGCGAGAGGATGAGATTGCGGAAACGCTCGCCATTTTCGCGCGTCAGCCCGCCATGGTCCATGAACCAATGGTAGGAATCATGCTCCAGCATCTGCGTCCATAGATAGGCGTAATAGCCGGCCGAATAGCCATTGGCCCAAATGTGAAGAAAGTAGCTGGACCGATAGCGCGGCGGCACGTTGACCGTATCCAGCCCCATCGTATCGAGCGCCTTTTTCTCGAAAACGTCGACATCCTGCTTGGGCGCGCTGGCGGGCAGGCTATGCCAATCCATGTCGAGCAACGCCGCTTCGACCGTTTCGCCCAGCGCATAACCCTGGTTGAATTTGGCGGCCTTCTTGATCTTGTCCACTAGCGCCTGCGGCATCGGGGCGCCGGTACGATAATCCTTGGCGTAATTGGCGAGGACCTTGGGGTCGAGCGCCCAATGTTCGTTGAACTGCGACGGGAATTCGACCCAGTCGCGCGCGGTGTTCGAGCCCGACAATGTCGGATATTCCTGGGAAGCGAACAGGCCATGCAATGCGTGGCCGAATTCGTGGAACATGGTGGTGGCGTCGTCGAAGGTGATCAAGGCAGGTTGCCCGGAAGCCGGCTTGGTGAAATTGGCGACGTTATAGATAACCGGTTTGGTTTTCAGCTGGTAGGATTGGCCGACGAAATTCGACATCCAGGCGCCACCTGATTTGTTGTCGCGCTTGAAATAGTCGAAATACATCAGCCCCAGCTCGGAGCCATCCTTGTCGTAGACGGTGTAGACCATCACGTCGGGCTGATAGACCGGGATATCGGTGCGCCGCTTGAAGGTGAGGCCGTACAGCTGGTTGGCCGCGTAGAAGACACCCTTTTCGAGCACCGCGTTAAGCTCGAGATAGGGCTTCACCTCATTCTGGTCGAGGTCGTACTTCGCCTTGCGCACGCGCTCCGAATAGCGCTCCCAATCCCAGGGCTTGAGCTCGAAATCCTCGCCGCCCGCGCGGATCGTCTTCTGCAGCTCTGCGACTTCGGACTTCTGTTCCTCGGCGAGCGGCGGCAGCAATTGGCTCATGAAGCTCTTTGCCGCCTGCGGGGTCTTGGCCATCTGGTCCTGCAGCACATAATCGGCCCAGGTTGGGAAGCCGAGCAATTTGGCCTTCTGCGCGCGCAGCCAGGCAATCTGCTGGATGACGCTACGCGTATCGTTGGCATCGCCCTTTTCGGCGCGCGTCCAGCTCTGCTTGAAGAGTGCTTCGCGCGTCGCGCGATTGGCGAGATCCTGCAGCGCGGGTTGCTGTGTCGTGTTCTGCAGCGGCAGCACATATTTGCCGTCGAGCTTGCGTTCGGTGGCATCCTTGGCCGCGGCGGCGATCGCATTGTCGTCGAGACCGGCCAGCCTGGACTTGTCGTCCACCACCAGTGCACCGTCCTTGGCGGCCGCGAGCAATTTCTGCTGGAAAGCAGTCTCGAGTGTCGCGATTTGCGTATTGAGCTTGGGCAGCTTGGCCTGGTCGGCGAGGTTCAGCTGCGCGCCGGCATGGATGAAATTGGCGTGATAGACGTCCAGCAACTGGCGCTGCTCGGGCGTCAATTTGAGGCTCTTGCGCTTGGCGTAGAGCGCCTGGACGCGCGCGAACAATTTATGGTTCAGGTAGATCGAGTCCGAATGCGCGGTGAGCTTGGGGGTATCGACCTCCTGCACCTTGTCGAGCGCCGGATTGGTGTTGGCCTGGACTATACCAAAGAAGGCGCTGGTCGCGCGATCGAGCAGACGGCCCGAACGCTCCATCGCGCCGATCACGTTATCGAACGTCGGCGCAGCCTTGCTATTGGCGATGCGGACGATTTCAACGGATTGTTCGGCGATGCCAGCCTCGATCGCGGGCTGGTAATCACCATCCTTGATCAGGTCGAAGCGGGGTGCCTGGAACGGCAGGCTGCTTGGTTTGGCGAAGGGGTTGGACGCAGGCAGCGCGCCATGCGCCACAGAGGCGACCAAGCAGCCCGCGGCAGCCGAGGTCCAGAGCCACGTCATGACTTTCATTTTTCGGGAAATCCTTCGGAATATTGATCGGCTGAAGGCCGGATGACGCAGCGTGGAACCGTGCCGCGATTTAATCAAGAGACCGAAAGTTCACGAAGGCGGCACCACGCGAAAGGCGCCGCCTTCGCCTTGGATCAGGACAGGAAGGGCTTGTCGCCCATCGGCACCACAACACGTCCGAAGGTTGCGTTGGTGACGATCCCGAAGCTGCCGTAGAGCGCGAGGCTACCGCAAACCAAGCCGAGCCAGCCGCCGAGATGGCCGAGGCCCGCATTGCCCTGGATCGCGCCCAGGCCGAGCAGGCCGAACGTCACCCACAAAGTCAGGAAGATCAGGAAGATGATCTTGGGCAGGCGGAAAGTGCTGATCCACAGATAGAGCGTCAGCACGCCCCACAGCAAAAGCGCCACCCCGATCGTCGGGCCGGCTGCGGAAATATCGATCCAGTGATTGCCCGCGAACAGAAGCAGGAAGGCGAACCACCACCAGAAGGCGCCGTAGCTTAGAAAAGCGGTCATCCCGAACGTGTTGCCCAGCTTGAATTCGAACGCACCGGCGAAGATCTGCATCAGGCCGCCAAAGGCGAGCGCCAACGGGATCACGACCGGCTCGCCGCCCTTAGGCAGCACGCCCGCATTGACGAGACTCAGCAAAACTGTCGTTAGACCGAAGGCCACGAGGCCCAGCGCAGCCGGATTGGCCACAGGCACAACTTCTTTATCAGCCATATCAGTACCCCCTACGATTTTATCAGAGCCTGATTTCACGCCATTGCCGGCAGCGCACGGCGCTTCCCCGCAATGACGATCAGGCTCGCCCGAAGCTGTTGGTGCTTCGATGCTGAAAGCGAGGCTATGGACGCACTATCGCGCGGTCAATCTCATTCGCGTCCGCGCATCAGGCGTGCGATATGCGCGAGGCCGGGCTTGGAGCCGGCCCCCAGCAGGCTCGCGCGGAAGACGCGACCCAGCATCACCACTTCGATCGCGATGAAGGTCGCAAGCGTCACGCCGCAACCGATAACCTCCCACAACGGCACGCCGGCGCCCAGGCGCGCGAGCATGGTGAAGGGCGTGTAGATCGGAATCCAGCTCATGATCCGCACGCCCAGGCTGGACGGATCACGCAGCACCGCCTGGGCGATGATCGCGAAGGGCATCGCGATCACCAGCATGACCGGGCTGAGATAGGATTGCGCGTCGCGGAAGCTGTCGCTCATCGCGCCGATCGTAAGGAAGATCATCGAGATCATGATATAGCCGGCGAAGAAATAATAGATCATCGCCAGCGCCACGCTCGGCTGCGACAAGGGCGCGAGCGCGGGCCGGAGGAAGTCCGCGATCATCCCCTGCGTCGCGAAGGCGGCCCCGATCGCGCAGGCGACCCAGACCGCCACCATCGTCAGCCCAACCGCGACCGTACCGATCAGCTTGCCGTACATCAGTTGGTTAGGACTGACGCAGGCGAGCACCGTCTCGATCAGCTTGTTCGAACGCTCCTCGACCGTACCCTGCAGCATCCACGATCCCGACAGCATCAGCGACATGAGGAGCAGATAGGAGACGAGCAAGGGAAGGATCGAGCGGATGATGACCTGCTCATGGCCCTTGCCGGGCGACGGGCGATTGACCGCGATCATCGGCGCGATCAGTTGCGCGGCGTTCGCCATCTCCGGCCGCACGCCCTGCGCTTCCAGGAAATGGAGGCGCATCGCGCGCGTCAACGTATCCTGCAGCACGCCCATCAACTGCCCGGCCACCCCACCATCGGACCAGATCTGGACCGGCGCGCGACCGCTCGCGAAATCGGCGGGGATATAGACCGCGTAGTCGAGCGGTTCCGCGCCATGGTCCTTCCTGGGTGGATTGATCAGGCGGGGAAGAATCCTGGCCAGATCCGCTGGACCGCGCGCGCCGATGGCCGCCGGCGTCGGCACGATCCGATAATCGGGATCCGGCTCGTCGAACGGCTTCGTGTCGGGAGCAGCCGCACGCTGCATCTCCGCCTCGGCGCGCTTCGCGCCGCCCGCGGCGATGAAGGCTTTGACCTCCTGATCCGAATAATAATGGTCGTGCGCCGCCCACGCGGCCTTCGGGTCGGCGCGGTCGAGGTCATGGCTCTCGGAATAGCGCGACAAGGATTGCAGCACCTGGCGCTGATGTTCGAGTTCGATCCGTTCGGCGATGGCAGGCGCGGCCTGCCCCGACGGATCGATCAGCATCACGGTTTCGGTATGCGGCTTCTCCATGAAGTGAGACGCCAGCGGGCCAATCGCGAGCGCGAGCGGCAGGATCAGCAACGTCACCCAGAAACTGCGCGTATTGGCGATCTGACGAAATTCGCGCGCGGCGACGAGCAGGATGGGATTGCTCATGACTGCGCCTCCTCGCCACCGACGATGTGGATGAAGACGTCATGCAGGCTCGGCCGGCTCTGTTCGAACCGGCGAAGCGCGAAGCCACGCTCGGTGCAGGCCTGGAGCAGATCGCCGGGATCGCCACCCGGGTCTAGCCGTACGTCCCAGTCGGTCCAGCCATCGCGACCGCCTGCCTGTGTCACGGATGCGACGCCGGGAAGACCCGCAGGCGTCCCGCGGGAGGTAAGCGTCAGGCGCGCTGGAAGCGTGGCGCGCGCCTCGTCCTGCGTGCCTTCGAACGCCTTGCGGCCCCCCGCCAGCAGCAGCAGTCGATCGCACAACCTCTCGGCATGTTGCATCACGTGTGTCGAGAAGACGATCGTGGAGCCCCGTTCCGACAGGGTCCTGATTTCGTCTTCCAGCAAACCCTGATTGACGGGATCGAGGCCGGAGAAAGGCTCGTCGAGGATCAGCAGCTTGGGCGCATTCACCACCGCTGTCGCGAGCTGGACCTTCTGCGCCATGCCCTTGGACAATTTCTCGATCTTGGTGTTGGCCGAACCGCCAAGCCCGAAGCGGTCGAGCAGCACCTTGCCCTGGCCGCGCGCATCGCCCCGCGTCATGCCTTTCAGCCGACCGAAATAGGTAATCGTTTCGAGCGCGGTCATCGTGCGGTAAAGCCCGCGCTCTTCCGGAAGGAAGCCCAGGTCCGCGCTGTTTTCGCGTCCCGGGCGGCGGCCCAATATCTCGATCCGGCCCGATGTCGGCCGGATGATGTCCAGCACCATGCGCAACGACGTCGTCTTTCCGGCGCCGTTGCCGCCGAGAAAGCCGAACACTTCGCCATCGCGCACCGCGAAGCTCAGGTCATCGACCGCACGCTTGTCGCCGAAATCCTTGGTCACGCCATCCAGCAACAATGCCGTCATTTTGTCTTCCTTCCCGATGGGGCATAGCTTCTGGCCGTTGCGCAGGAAATAGCAGCCCGTTAACCGGATTGCCGGGGGTTTGTGACATTGCGCTTCCAATGTTGATCAAGGCGAAGGATTCAGCATCGTGACCGCGCGTCACGCGAGCCGCCGCGTGCGTCAGGCGATTTCGGACTTGCGCTTCGAACTGGTCGTGATCGGGCTGCTGGTGCTGACGATCGCGGCCATTTCCTTTGCCGGCCTGATCCTGCGTAACACGGTGGTGATCGGGTCTGGCGGTTCGATGCCTTTCACCACCGAACTGCATGGCGATGATGTCCTCGGTGGAAATTCGACAATCAGCGTCATCCCGGGGCGGCCCCTCACCTGGTCATGCGAACTGCGCCAGCGCTATCGATATCCTTATTGTTCCTATGTGATGAACCTCGACCATGATGACGGTCGCGGTATCGATCTCAGCCGGTTCAAGACGATCACGATCACAATCGACTATCGCGGGCCGGCGGATAGTTTCCGCCTGTATCTCAAGAATTTCGACGACCGCTACAGCAAGATCAGCGACGGCGGGACAGACAAATATAACCAGATCGAACTGCCGCTCCATAATGGCCGCCAGACGATCCAGGCCAGGCTCAGCGACATGAAGGTCGCGGACTGGTGGCTGCAGTCGAACCACATACCCTATCGCTTGAGCCACACACAGTTCGACAATGTGGTCGCGCTGGAAATCGACACTGGAAACAATGCGCGGGTGGGCCGCCATATTTTCCACGTCGAAGGCGTCACGCTCGAGGGCAAGATCGTGCCCTTCGAGCAATGGTATCTGGGCATTCTCGGCGTCTGGATCATCCTGATCTGCCTGTTCACGATCTCGCGTATCCTCGGCCTGCAGCGCGACCTGCGGCGGCGGCGCCTGCTCGAACAGGTCGCGCGCGGCGAGGCGCAACTCGCGCGGGAATCGGCGCGGCGCGACCACCTGACCAGCCTGTACAACCGGCGCGGCGTGACCGAGCGCTATCAGCAGATGCTGGCGGATGGCCTGGACAAGCCGGTCGCGATCATGATCGCCGATATCGATCATTTCAAGGCGATCAACGACCGCCACGGCCATGTCGTGGGCGATGAGGTGCTGGCCAAATTCGCGGAGTTGCTCCGCAAAAGCGTGCGCGATACCGACCTGCTCGCGCGCTGGGGCGGCGAGGAATTCCTGCTCATCGGGCATGTGAGCGACGCCCATGCGGCGGTCGATATCGCCAACAAATTGCGGACCAAGATCGCCGCAGCCGAATTCCCCCATGGCTCGCTGACCGCGAGCTTCGGCGTCTATTATTGCGATCGGCTGCCCGACAAGGTTCGCGCCGCGATCGGGTTTGCCGACCGCGCGCTTTACGCGGCGAAGGAAGGTGGACGGAATAAGGTCGTTCTGCACGAAACCGGCACCGATGCGCCCGCCTCACACGTCGAATAAGTCTCGGTCAGCACAGGCTTTTCTTTCTCCGTTACTCTTCTAGGATGTGCTTATCCTGCCAAGGGAATTTTGGATGCCGAAGCCGCTATCGATCCGTCCGCACATGCTGTTCGCGGCCTGCGCTTTCGCTCTATCCGCACCCGCGATCGCCGGTACCAATCCTGTTGCCGAAGCGCAGGCGCTGGACCTGCTCAAGCACGCGATCGCGTTCCGTACGGTGGAGGGCCCGGGCAACCAGACGCCGCAGTTCGCGGCTTATTTGAAGCAGCAATTGGTTGCGGGCGGGTTCGCGCCCGAGGACGTGACGATCACGCCGGTCGACGACACCGCTTTTCTGGTCGCGCGCTATCGCGGGTCCGATGCCAAGCTGAAGCCTCTCCTGCTTTCAGGCCATATGGACGTGGTAGAGGCCAAGCCCGCCGACTGGGCGCGCGATCCGTTCACGCCGGTGATCGAAAGCGGCTATATCTATGGCCGCGGCGCGACCGACATGAAGTTCGACGATGCGCTGATGGTGTCGGCTCTGATCGATCTCAAGCGCCAGAAATTCACGCCCAAGCGCGACGTGGTGCTGGTCCTCTCCGGCGACGAAGAGACGATCATGAAGACCACCCAGATGCTCGCCGCACAGTTTCCCGACGCCCACATGATGCTCAACGGCGATGGTGGCGGCGGCGCGCTAAGCGAGGACGGCAAGCCCGAATATTTCATCCTGGAAGGCGCCGAAAAGGCTTATGCCGACTACCAGCTCACGATCACCAATCCCGGCGGCCATTCGAGTGCGCCGCGCAAGGCAAATGCCATCTACGAAATGGCAGAGGTGCTGACCCGCATCGGCCAGCACCAATTCACCCCGCAACTGAACGAGATCACCAAGGCTTATTTCCTCGCCGCCGCCGACCGCGCCGAGCCCAGGACGGCGGCCGCAATGCGCGCCTTCGCCGCCGATCCCACCAACAAGGATGCGATCGCGACCTTGACCGCCGATCCGACGGAGGTCGGCCATATCGGCACGACCTGCGTCGCGACGATGGTCAGCGGCGGCCATGCGCTCAACGCTTTGCCGCAGCGCGCGACCGCCAACATCAATTGCCGCATCTTTCCCGGCACCCCGTTCAAGACGATCGAGGACGAACTGGTCCGCGTCGCGGCCGAGCCTAAGATGCGGATCCACTTCATCGACACTGGCACCACCGCCAGCCCCGCCTCGCCGATGCGCAAGGACGTGACCGATGCGGTCCGCGCCGGCTTGGACGTGGCCTATAAAGGCGTGCCGATCGTTCCGGGGCAGGCCTCAGGTGCGTCGGACAGCATGTGGTTCCGCGTGCGTGGCGTGCCGAGCTACGGGGTCGCGCCGATCTTCATCAAGGACAGCGACGATTTCTCGCACGGCCTCAACGAGCGCACGCAAACATTCAACATCGCGCCGGGTATCGCCTACTGGAAAATCCTGATCAAGCGCCTGTCGAACTGATCTGTGCCATGAGCGGAAGGCCTAAGCCTCCCGCCCCCGTGGCCGATCAGAATTTCACGCCGAAGCGGACCCCGATCGTGCGTGGCTTGTAGACCACATAATAAGGCCGCTGGCTGCAATTGCCGCATTCTTCGAACGCGGAGAGTTCCGCGCGCTTGTCGAACGCATTCTCCAGGAAGATTTCGGCGGTGAAGCCGCTCCAATCGTAGCCGGCCGCGAAATCGACCAGATTGTAGCTGTGGAGCGGCGGCGGGGCATCCGTCGTGCTTGTGCCGATACGCAGCGCCGATGACGCCGAGCTTGAATGCGTCCACCCGCTCTGGAGATGCGCCTTGCCGTCGCCCATCTCCCATTCGTAGCGCGCGGTCGCATTGACCTTGAGCTTGGGCGTGACCGGCAGGCGCGTGCCCTTGGGCGCAACGATCTTGTCACCCGTACCGGTGCATTGGAAAGTCGGATCGTCAAGCGCGCAAAGGTTGTTGCGGATCTTGGCGTCGAGATAGGCGCCGGTCGCGCTCAGGCTGAGGCCGCGTACCGGGTAAAGGCTGATGTCGGACTCGATGCCCTTGATGCGGGCGTTCGGGCCGTTGTGGATTTCGGTGAAGCTGTTCGCGCCAAGGAAGCTGTACTGGAAGTTCTTCCAGTCATCGACGAAGATCGCGCCGTTCCAACGGAGCTTGCGATCGAGCCAGCTCGTCTTCCAGCCCACCTCGTAATTCGTCAGGTAATCGGCCTTGTAGGCCGCGATGTCGGCGCGGCGGTTGATGCCTCCGGGCCGGAAACCGCGCGACCAGGTCGCGTACAGCAGATGATCCGGATCGACCTTCCACGTGAGGTTGAGACGGTGGATGAAGCCGTCGTCCTTGTTGCGCTTGGGCACGACCTTTCCATTCTCGAACACGCCGAGATTGGTGCAGGGCGCGCCCGCCTCGTCGGCGGGCAGCAAGGTGCCGCCGGGATTGCTTCGCACAGTGGTGCCGTCGGTATTGTAACAGGCGGCGACGCCGGTGCGTGAACTGCCCGCGGCATTATAAGGTGGCCCTGCCGGATCACGGCCGAAGCCGAAGAAGCCGATCAGCGAATTGTCGAACTTGTAATAGCGCAGGCCGCCGGTGAGCGTCAGGTTGGAGGTGATATCCCAGGCCGCCTCGCCGAACGCGGCATAATCGCGGTCGACGCGCTTCTGCTGGGTCAGCCAGAGCGTGCCGGGAAAGCCGTTGACGGACATCGCGCTGCCCAGGCCCGCGACCTGATAATCCTGCCGGATATTATGATATTGGCGCTGGTAGAACAGGCCGCCGACGATCCGGAACGGCTCGCTCACGGGCGAGGAGATGCGGAGCTCCTGGCTGATCTTGTTGAACTTGTCGGTGCCGATGACGTGCTGCAGCGGCGTGACCTGATTGCCGGCATTGTCCTTGTAATAGAAATAGCCGGCGAGGCCGCCGGAGCTCGCATAGAGCGCGTCATAGGCCTCGGCATAATCGGTATAATCGCTGGCCGTATTTTCCTTCCGTACGAGATAGGCGCCCGCATAGGTCAGATCCCAATTGCCGATCTTGCCCTCGATCGTGAGCGCGCCTTGGAGGAAGCGGTCATGCGAATAATCGCTCAGGAAATGCTGGACCTTGAGATCGCCAAGGCTGGGATCCTGTCCGAACGTGCCGTGATTCTTCTGGTCCTGGCCGAACAGGGTCGCGGTCGCGGTCCAGTTGTCGTTGAGGTCGATCTTGAGCGCGGCGCGGCCGCCATAGACGTCGACGTCGTTATAATTCTTCTTCGCCAGACTGGCGTTGTTGACGATGATGCCGGGGCCGCAGGCGGGGGTGCCGTCGCAGAAGGTGCGCGTGCCCGGAATATTGTCGATATAGCCCGCGTCATGCTCATAGAATCCGACAAGACGGATCGCGGCGCTGTCCGACAAGGGCGCGTTGTAAAAGCCTTCGACCTTGCCGCCTTTGCCACCCGAATGGACGCTGTTTCCCTCGACATCCATGCCGCCATAGGAATGGCTGGTGTCGGGCTTGTTGGTGATGATGCGCAGCGTGCCCGATTCCGACGAGGCGCCGTAAAGCGTGCCCTGCGGACCCGACAGGGCCTCGATCCGGGCGATATCGTAGATATGGACGTCAAGATTGCCGCCGATCGTCGTGATCGGCTGCTCGTCGAGATAGACGCCGACCGACGGCAGCGAGCCCGAATGGTTGCCGTCGCCGCCCGAGGCCGCGCCGCGAATATAGACGCTGGTCGATCCGGGCTGCGTGGTCTGGAAGGAAACGCTTGGCAATTGCTTGGTGAAATCGGTGAAGTTGGAGACGTTGAGCTGCTCCAGCTTTTCCGTGCCGAGCGCCTGGATGCTGATCGGCACATTCTGGAGATTTTCCGAGCGCTTCTGCGCGGTGACGACGATTTCTTGAGGCCCCAGCGGCGCCGGCTCGGCGGCTGCCGGCGCGGGCGGTGTCGCCCCGGTGCTGGCAGTGGTCTGGGCCAGAGCGCTGGCGGACATGCCGGCGAGGATGGTTCCGGTTAGCAAGGCGGCTATGACGCGGCGGGGTTCACGCATGTTGGGACTCCCTGTATCTTCTTATGAAACGGGAGGCTGTTCTGGAGCCGTTATGGTGTCAATGCGGCGCAGCATGAGCTGCAGCTTTTGCGCTGCAACATTGCAAACATGTCACGCTTGATAGGGATAGTCTTCGACCAGCCTGCCCAGCGCCGCACGCAGCGGATCCAGCCAGCGTTCGAAATGCCGCCATTGCTCGACGCCATCCCTGAAGATCGGGCGGCGCACCTGTTCGGATGACGCGGTGCGTACCGCGCGCTCGGTCTCGTGGAAGCGCAGGCATTGGTCCTCGAACGGCAGATCCGCATGATCGAGCAGAGCGCGGACCTGCGTTTCGGTATCGCCGACCATCGCCTCGTAGAAAATGCGATGGACATGGCCGGGCAGCACCCCGTCGATATGATCCATCAGCCGGACATAATCGGCATAATAATGCCCGATATCCGCGAGATCGTAGGTAAAGGTCTGACCCCGCGCGAAATGCTGCTTGAAGTTGGAGAAGCAGCAGCCGAGCGGATGACGGCGTGCGTCGATGATCGTCGCTTCCGGCAGGATCAGCCGGATGAAACCGACATGCGCCCAATTGTTGGGCATCTTGTCGACGAAGAAGGGCCGGTCGGTCTTGCGCTGGATGCGGGTGCGCTCAAGATATTCCTCACCCAATGCGCGCGCCTCATCTGCGCCTAGCGACGACATGCCGTTCAGCCCGACACGCGTCGCCAGCGCGGCGATATCGGCCAGTTCGGTCGTGCCCTCGACCTGGCTGTGGCTCGCCAATATTTGTTCGATCAAAGTCGATCCCGAACGCGGCAAAGACACGACGAAGATCGGATCGCGCGCTTGCGCCCCCCACTCTGCGCGCGCGGCGAGGAATTCGGGCGTGAACAGCCCGATCTGGCGGTCGACCGTCCGACTCAGTTCGGCGGCGTCATAGTCGATCAGCGCGCGGCGCCGGCGATTGCCTTCCGAATAATGCGCGAAGGAATCCTGATAGGCACCCACATCCTCCTCCGCCTTGCCGAGCGCGAATTCGAGGTGGAAGCGGTCCTCCTCGCTCAAGTCCGGCACTCCGATCGCATCCCGCATCGCGGCGCGGTCGGCGTCGGTGAAGCGAAAGGTCTTGAGGTTGGCGAGGCTCCACCACGCCTCACCCAAAGTCGGCTGAAGCGTGAGGCAGCGGCGATAGGCGTCGATACTCTCGTCTTGCCGCCCGACCGTCTTCAGGCTGTGACCCAGGCTCATCCAGACCTTGGGCTGCTGCGGATAATCGACCAACACCTGCTGATAGAGCGCGATCGAAGGCTCATAATCGCCAAGCCGTGCCAGCGCGGCCGCTTTCAGATTGATATAAGAGGGGTGGTCCGGCGCATTGGCGAGCAATTGGTCGATCTCGGCGATCGCTTCCTCCGAGCGACCCTGGCGGTGGAGCGCGAGCGCGAGATTGTGACGCGCCGCATCGAAGCCGGGCGCCAGTTCGAGCGCGCGACGCAGCAGGCTCTCGGCATCCCTGTTGCGGCCGATCCGGCCGGCCAGTTCGGCCAGCATGCGGATCGCGCCGATATCGGTCGGTTCGTCCTTCAACCGTCCCCGTAATATCGGCTCGGCCTGCGCGAGATCGTTGCGCGCGAGCGCGTCGGCGGCCTGAAGCAGGGCCGGATCGCGCGTCGAGGCGCGCAAGGCGGCCAGATAGGCCGCGTCGCCCCCTTGTTCGTCGTCGGCCAGATGCAACTGATCGCCCAGCGCGCGCCAGGCTTCGGCTGAGCCGGGATCCGCCACGGTCGCGGCGCGGAAGGCAGCGGTGGCGAGTGCGCCCTCCCTCTTGCTGCGGTGTGCAGCGCCGGCAATCATCAAAGCGGCGGCGCTCCGCGGCACCACACGCAAGATTTCGCGGGCCTGCGCCAGAGCTAGATCGGGCTGACCATCAAGCAGGCGGCGCGCATGCGCAAGCGCTGTGTCGAGCGTACCGGTCGGGTCGGCGTGCGATGCCATGTGCGCGAGAGACGATGCGCGGCCCGCTTCTGTCAACGCCGATCTTGCGGGCGCCCGCGTGCCGGTCCAGTCTCCGCGCCATGGCAATCGCGCGACCGCTCACCAATCAGGATCTCGACGAGGGCTGGAGCCTGCCAGCCTGGACCTATTCGGATGCCGATTATTTCGAGGTGGAGCTGAGACGGGTGATCCGGCCTTCGTGGCAGATCGTGTGCCATCTGAGCGATATCGCGCAGGCGGGGGACTGGCACGGACTGGACTATGCCGGCGAGAGCGTGGTGGTGATGCGGGGCGCCGACGGATCGGTCAGTGCTTTCCATAACGTCTGCCGGCATCGCGGCGCGCGCATCCTCGACGGCACGCGCGGCTGTGCCAGGCGGATCGTCTGCCCTTATCATGCCTGGACCTATGCCAGCGACGGAAGGCTGGTTGGCGTGCCCCAGAAGGATACGTACGATCCCGGCGCGCTCGACGGCATTCGCCTCGCGCCGGTCGAGCATGAAGTGTGGCGGGGCTTCATTTTCGTGCGGCTGGAAAGCGGCGGGCCGAGCGTGGCCGAAATGATGGCGCCTTATGACCAAGAGGTCGCGCCTTATCGGTTCGAGGATTTGCGCGCGCTCGGCCGCGTCACGCTGCGGCCGCGGGCGGTGAACTGGAAGAATATCGCCGACAATTATTCGGACGGGCTGCATATCGCGGTCGCGCACCCAGGGCTCAAGAGATTGATGGGCGACGGCTATTGTGTCGAAAGCGCCTTATGGGTCGACAAGATGTGGGGGCCACTGGTCGACCGCCCCTCCGCTAACCCGTCCGAGCGGGCTTATTGTCATTATCTGCCGCACGTCGCGCATCTGCCGGACGAGCGGCAGCGGCTGTGGACCTATTTCAAGCTGTGGCCGAACGTCGCATTCGACATCTATCCGGACCAGGTCGACTTCATGCAGTTCCTGCCCGTATCGCCCACCGAGACTTTGATCCGCGAAATCAGTTACGCAATTCCTGACGAGAGACGCGAGATGAAGGCGGCTCGCTACCTGAACTGGCGCATCAATCGCCAGGTCAACGCCGAGGATACCGAACTTGTAGCGCGGGTGCAGCAGGGCATGGCTTCGTCGAGCTTTTCGGTCGGGCCCCTGAGCAAGGATGAAGTCGCGCTCCGCAATTTCTGCCGCCGGGTACGCACGCTGATCCCCGAGGCGCGGCAGCACGATGCACCGCCGCCCGGCTGGAGCCGTGCCTATCGGTGAATCGCCGCGCGCCCCTTTTCGGATAGGCTTCGGAAGGTGATCGACCAGCGGGCAACCGCCATCGGCGCGATGCTATGCTCCCAATCGTGGCGGACCTCGCCCGCCAGATGATAAATCGAACGCGGCGCGAGTGGGACCGTGGCGCGCTGGAACTTACTCCCGGCGCGACGCCGCAACCGCAACGTCGCCGAATTTCCCAGCGAAATACCGACGACATGCTCGAATAGGGGGCGGTCGCGATGCCAGCCGATACCGGCGCCCGGATCGTAGCGGATCAGCAGCGCATGGACGAAATCGCCGTGGGCGAGGCCGGCAAAGTCCGCGGCCCGGTCGCGCAAAGGCAGCAGCCAGGCGGGCAGGCGGTCGGTCTCGGCAAAATGCGCTGTGTCGAAATCGTAGCGCCAGCCGAAGCTTCGCGTCAGCCGCTTGCCGAGCCAGCCCTGGAAACGGAAAGGCTCGAGATGACTGGCGTCGATGTGCGCGATCAGGCGCGCCTCCTCGGCGGGCGTCACAATATCCTCCGCCCGCGCCAAGCCCGGCGGAAAAGCAGTATCGAACAGATCTTTCATAAGGATTATATGGGGATAGGATGCGAAATCTCGACCCCCTGTTCGCCGCTCTTGCCGGGTCCCGTTTCCGCATGCGTTTCCGGCTCGGGCCGAAGGAGCAGGCCTATTTCGCCGACAAGGGCCGGGAGGCGATCCTCGATCATGCGGCCGCATTCGTCGCGCAGCGCCTCGCCCCGGCGCATCCCGCCAAGGACGGCAAGCAGACGCCGATGCGCGGCCACCCGGCCTTCATCGCCCAGCATGCTACCGCAAGCTGCTGCCGGACCTGTCTTGCCAAATGGCACTTCATTCCCGCCGGGCGCGAACTGAGCGCGCACGAGCAGGCCCATATCGTGGCCGCGATCGGAAGATGGCTTGATAGTCAATCGAGGGGTTGAGCGCTTTGCGCGTCGCCGTCTCGGCCGGTCATGCGGGGTTCATCTACGCTCGCCATTGCTTCGCGGGTTAAGCAGCCGCGCCGCGACGCGCAGGCGGCCATATTCGGGAAGGATTTCTTGTGGCCATGAGGGGCGCAATCCGGCATGAGACCGCGCGGCGGTCGCTCCTGTTCGACAGGCGCCTTGGGGCGCGCGAACCGGCTGGCCCGCCCCGGATCATTTGACGGACCCTGTACCGACCCCTTTCCCCCCGATCCCTAGCAGCGAGAATCGTTCATGCGCCTGGCGCTCAAAGCAACCTGCATCACCACCCTGGCAACCCTTCTCGCGGCGCAGGCCCAGGCCGACACGACGATCAGCACCGCCACCACGGCGCCGCTCAAGACGTCGACCGCAGGCAATATCAACATCACGGCGGATGGCTCGATCGTACCGACGGTCAGCGGCCCGGCAGTGCTGATCGATAGCAACAACACGGTCACCAACGCGGGCAAGATCACGTTTTCCGGCGTCAACGACTCAACGGCGATCGCCGCCAACGCAGGCGTCACCAGCACGATCACCAGCTCCGGCGCGATCAGCAATGACGAGACCTATACCCGCACCGACACCAATGGCGATGGCGTGCTCGACGGCGCCTATGCGCAGGGCTCAAATCGCTACGGTATCCGGACGAACGGTGCGTTCACCGGCAACATCACCAACACCGGCGGTGTCACCGTGCGCGGCAACAATTCCGCCGGCATCTATCTTGGCGGGCCGCTGACAGGCAATTTCAGCAACAATGCCGCCGTCACCGTCACCGGCGACAATACGTACGGCATCCGGCTGGGGGACGTCACCGGGAATGTCACGTCGGCAGGCGCAATCAGCGTCCTAGGTGGCGCTTCGCCCGGCCTGGTCGTGGGTAACGTCTCCGGCCAGATCGTGGTCCACGGATCGATCACCACCACCGGCTACGGATCGACCGCGCTGCCGACCGACGTAACCAAGCTCACCGCGCAGAATCTGGAACAGGGCGGTTCGGCGATGATCGTCGGCGGCAACGTCGCTGGGGGCGTACTGATCGCGGCGGCTCCTGCCAGCACGACCGACACGACGGTCGATGCAGACAAGGACGGCATCGCCGACGCCAGCGAGGGCACCGCGAGCTTCATCACTTATGCCGCCGCGCCTTCGCTGTTGGTCGGCTCTTCTAGCCAGGCGACCACGCTCGGCGTGTTGCAAGGCAACACCAATGGGCTGGTCGTCAACGGCAACGTCGCAGGCGTCGGCGTCTATTCGGGCATCACCGGCACCGGCATCCAGATCGGCGGCCTGGGCCAGGCGGTGACGATCAATGGCGGCATTGCAATCGGCGGCCAGGTGGCGGGCAATTCGAACGGCGCGCTGGGTACCGGTCTGCATCTCTATTCGGGCGTAACCACGCCGTCGCTGACCGTATCGGGAACCTTGCAGGGTAACGCATCGGCGACTGCGGGCGGCTCATCGGTCGCCTTGCAGATCGACGCGGGCGCCAGCCTGCCGACGATCACCAACACTGGCAGCATCGCCGCCACCACGACCGCTACGACGGGCCTTTCGACCGCGATCCTCGACAAGAGCAACACGCTCAACAGCGTGACCAACAGCGGCGCGATCATCGCTTCGTCGACCGATGGAAGTGGCCGGGCGATCGATGTGTCGGGCCGCACCACCGCCTTCACCTATACGCAGGCGCTGGCGAGTTCGACCCAGACCGCCGTTCCCGGCATTGCCGGCGCTATCGTGACGGGCAGCGGTGACGACGTGATCAACCTCTCCGCCGGCCTGGCCCAGTCGAAGGTGCTGCTCGGTGCGGGCAACGACCAGATCAACATTTCCGGCACCACCATCGCGTCGATGGACGCGCAGCTGGGCGATGGCGACGACGCGGTCACCATTTCCGGCACGGGCGTCTATAACGGCCCCATCGATTTCGGCTCGGGCAACAACAGCCTGACCGTCAACAGCGGCGCGAGCTTCTTTGGCAAGTTCGTCAATTCGGGCTCGAACATCGCGGTCAAGGTGAATGGGGGGACGCTCGCCTTCAACACCACCGACACGAGCAATATGGGCAGCCTGACGGTCGCCGGCGGCACGATCGGCGTGGTCGTCGATCCGACCAATGCCGCCAGCCACACGACGATCAACGTCACCGGCGCAACCACGTTCAGCGCGCCGACCACGCTCAAGGCCTCGGTCACCAAGTTTGGCGTAACCGCCAGTCCGGTCACTGTGATTCAGAGCGGCACGATGACCGGCAGCAGCAATTTGACCCTCTCGATCGACGCCCTGCCCTATCTGCTCAAGGGTGTGCTGGCGACGAGCGACACCGCAGGCACGGTCGGCGTCGGCATTGTCCGCAAAACCGCGACCGAACTTGGCCTGCGCCAGTCGGAAGCGTCGGCCTATGACGCGGTGTTCGCGGCGATCCAGGGCAATACGCAGCTGTCGAACCTCTTCCTCGGCTTTACCGACCGGGATTCGACCCTGCTGCGCTATCGCGAGATGCTGCCGGACCATCAGGGCGGCGTCTTCGACGTGCTGACGCAGGGCGCACGCGCCCTCGCGCCGACTCAGGCGGCGACGCCATGGGCCCAGCTCGGCAATCTGAGCCTCTATGCGCAGCAGGCGATCTGGGACGAGCATCAGAGCGCGGATCTGACGCCGGGCAACGGCGGCAGCGGCTGGGGCCTGACCGGCGGCGGGGACGTCGCGATCGGCGATCATAGCCGCGTCGGCCTTTCGCTCGGCTACATCCATGGCAGCGTGCGCGACAGCGGCGACAATGAAGTCACCGCAAACCAGTTCGGCGGCGGCGCCCACTGGCTGAGCGACTTCGGCAACCTCCATGTCGCGGCCTATGGCAATGCCGGCTTTGTCCGCCTGCACGAGAAGCGCTTCTTCTCGGGCACGACCGACACGTCGGCGGCGGTCTTCACCAGCGTCGGCAGCTGGAACGGCATCGCCATGGCGGCCGGCGGCAAGGTCAGTTACGAGGCCAAGGCCGGTGCGTTCTACGTGCGCCCGTCTGGCGAACTGTCCTACAATCGCCTCACCGAGAACAAGCATAGCGAAACCGGGGGCGGCACCGCTTTCGACCTGACCGTTGCGAAGCGGACCAGCTCCGAATTCGCCGCAACCGGCCTGCTCGCGGCCGGCGTGCATGTCGGGAACGTGATCGATCCGGAAGCAACGACATTGCGGTTCGAAGTGGAAGGCGGACGGCGCCAGGTGCTGAGCTCGAATGTCGGTGCCACGACTGCCAGCTTCTCCGGCGGCCAGAACTTCACGCTGGATCCGGAAGGCCGCAAGAGCGGTTGGCTCGGTGGCGTGACCGCCTCGATCGGCTCGTCGATCTTCCGCTTCTTCGCATCGGGCCAGTATGAAACGCGTTCGGATGGCCAGCGGATCATATCGGGCCGTTTCGGCTTCCGCGGCTCGTTCTAACATCTGGCTCAGCCGCGCCGAGGCGGCGCGGGTCCGCACTCCCGACAAAAAATGGCCCGGACTTTCGTCCGGGCCAGTTCAGGGTACCTGAGAAGAATCTCAGGCGGGTGAAGCTATTTTCCTGCGCCACGCGCACCGGCGAGCTGGTCTTGCCAGCCGCCCCCGAGCGCGCGAAACAGATCGATCTGGGCCGAAGCCACGGCATATTTCGATTGTGCCAGCGCCGCCTCCGCCTCGGCATTGGTGCGCTCGGCGTCGATCAGGCTAAGATAATCCACCTGGCCTTCGCGCTGGCGGGCCTGCACGATGCGGACAGTGCTCGCCGCATTGTCGCGCGCGCTCGTCAATGCCTGGCGGCGATTGAGCGACTGCGCATAAGCCGACAGCGCGGTGTCGGTTTCCTGTAGCGCGCGCAGCACGGTGCCATCGAAGGTCGCGAGCGCTCCATCCCGATCCGCCTTGGCCTCCGCGATATGCGCCCTCGCCGCGGACTGATTGGGGAAATTCCAGCTGATCAACGGGCCCAGGAGCCAGCGCAACGGCCCTCCGCCAAACAGATCGGAGAAGCCGGTGCTGCTCTGGCCTACCGAACCGCCGAGCGTGATATGCGGATAGAGATCCGCGGTGGCGACACCGATACGGGCCGTGTTCGCCGCCAGACGCCGTTCGGCGGCACGAACGTCGGGCCGCCGCGCGAGCAAGGTGCCGCCATCGCCGATCGGCACGAGTTGCGCGAGCGTGGGCGTGGTGTCGCGCCCCGCTGCAGCCTGCGGCAGCGCGTCGGGTGTCCGGCCGGTCAGCATCGCAAGGCGGAAGAGAGCTGCCTGCCGTTCGGCGACCAGCGGCGGAATCTCGGCGCGGCGCTGGTCGGCAAGCGTGGCCAGGCGCGAAACGTCGAGCTTCTCGGCGCGGCCGGCTTCGAACCTTTTCTGGGTGATGCCCGCAGAATGATCGAGCAGGTCGACGATATTCTGCGCCACCTTGATCTGCTCGGCGGCCGAGGCGGCTTCTATGTAGGCGCGTGTCGTCTCGGCAACGATGCCGATCCGGACCGCATCGGCATCCGCCGCCGCGGCGCTGACGTCGCCATGCGCCGCCTCGATCTCGCGCCGGACCCGGCCCGAAAGATCGAGCTCGTAGGATACGGACAGGCCAGCATCGACCTGCCAATCCTCGCGCTTGGCGCCAGCCGGGCGCTGGCTGGCGGGCAAGCGGCCATAGGCCGGGCTCGCACTGAGCTCCGTCTGCGGCAGCAGATCCGAGCGTGCGCCACGCAACGACGCGCGAGCGCGATCCAGACGGGCAACCGCCACGCGCAGATCGGTGTTGGCGGCAAGCGCGTCGGCGACCAGCCCGTCCAGCACCCGGTCGTCATAGAGTTTCCACCATGCGGCGGGCGTATCCGCGTCGCTGACGGGCGCGCCGGCCGTGATCAGCGGCTTTTCGGCGACCGTATCGAGCGACGGCGGCACATAGGTCGGTCCGGCGGCGCAAGCGGCAACCGCCAGCGCCGACGCGGCGGGCAACAGGATCTTTGCGAGCCTCGTCATCGGGCGCACTCCTTATTCGGCCGGCTGCAGCGCGAGGCTGCTCGGCTCGCCGCCACGGCGTGCGAAGCGATCGCCCAGCGCGCGGCACACTACGTAGAAGGTCGGGGTGAAGATCAGGCCGAACGCGGTCACGCCGATCATGCCGGAGAAGACCGCGGTGCCGAGCGCCTGGCGGAGCTCCGAACCAGCCCCCTTGGCCAGCACCATCGGCACCGCGCCGAGGATGAATGCAAAGCTGGTCATCAGGATCGGGCGCAGGCGGGTGCGCGCGGCGTGGACCGCGGCCTCGACCGGCGACATGCCCTGTTCTTCCTCCGCCTGCTTGGCGAATTCGACAACCAGGATCGCATTCTTGGCCGCGAGCGCGATCAGCACGACCAGGCCGATCTGGGTCAGGACATTATTGTCCATGCCCCGTATGTTCACCCCCGCCATCGCGGCGAGCAGGCACATCGGCACGATCAGGATGATCGCGAGCGGCAAGGTCAGGCTTTCATATTGCGCCGCCAGCACCAGGAAGACGAACACCACCGCCATCGCGAAGACGATTCCCGACGTGCTGGCCGCCGCCTTCTGCTGATAGGCGATGCCGGTCCATTCGTGGCTATAACCGTTGGGCAGGCTGCTGTCGGCAAGCCGATCCATCGTCTTCAAGGCAGTGCCCGATGACGTGCCAGGCGCGGTATCGCCATCCACCTCGACCGCGGGGAAGAGGTTGTAGCGGGTCACGCGATACGGCCCGGTCTTGTCCTTGAAGGTCGCGACCGATCCGATCGGCACCATCCCGCCCGCATTCGACCGCGTCTTCAGATTGGCGATGTCGGCGATCGTGTTGCGGTAGCGGGCATCGGCCTGGGCGGTGACGCGATACGTGCGGCCGAGCAGGTTGAAGTCGTTGACGAAAGTCGAGCCGAGATAGGTCTGCAACGCTTCGAACACGCGGTCCGGCGGCACGCCCAGCAGGTCCGCCTTGCGGCGGTCGATATCGGCATAAACCCGCGGCGTGTTGGTCGCGTAGAAGGTATAGATCTGCTTCAGGCCCTTGGTCTGGTTGGCCTGGCCGATCACGCCGTAACTGACCTTGCCCAGATCCTCATAGCCATGGCCGCCCGTATCCTGGACCATGATGCGGTAGCCGCCAGCCGAGCCGATGCCCTGGATTAGCGGTGGGGGCACGATCAGCAGGCGCGCCTCGGTGATGTCCGCGGTCGCCTTCTGCGCCTCGGCCATGATCGACTGGAGATTGACGCCGAGCTTGCCGCGCTCGGCGAAGCTCTTGAGCGGCACATAGGCAGCCGCCGTATTGGGCGCGAGCGTCTGCGAGGGGCCGTCAAAGCCCGCGAGCATCACCGAGCCCAGCACACCCTTCAAAGGCACGATCCGGGCTGCGACCTTCTTCATCACCGCGTCGGTGCGCTCGATCGACGAGCCCGGCGGAAGCTGGATCACGGTCAGGAAGTAACCCTGGTCCTGCGCGGGAATGAAACCGGTCGGGGTTGCCCAGAAGACGCCGACGGTGAGCGCGATCAAGGCGGCATAGATCGTCATCACGCGGCGCGGACGCAGCACGAGGCGATGCGTGAAGCGGCCATAAGCCTGGCTCAGCCGTTCGAACCCGTGATTGAAGCGGTCGCCAGCCGCACGCAGCGCGCGTTGCCAACCGGGACCGCCCTCCTCTTGCTCGCGATGACGCAGCAGCATCGCCGCGAGAGCGGGAGAAAGCGTGAGCGACAGGACGAGGGAGATGATCGTCGCGGAGGAGATCGTCACCGCGAACTGCCGGTAGAAGGCGCCCGACAGGCCGCTCAGAAAGAGCGTCGGCACGAACACAGCGCACAGCACCAGTACGATCGCGACCAAAGCGGTCGAGACCTCGTCCATTGAGGTCCGCGCTGCCTCAAGCGGGCTCAGGCCGCGCTCAAGATTACGCTCAACATTCTCGACCACGACGATCGCGTCGTCGACGACGATGCCGATCGCCAGCACCATGCCGAACAGGGACAGGTTGTTGAGCGAGTAGCCGACCGCCTCCAGCACCGCGAATGTGCCGATCAGCGAGACCGGGATCGCGACCACCGGGATGATCGCCGCGCGCCATTTCTGGAGGAAGACGATGATCACCAGCACGACCAGCAGCACAGCTTCGAACAGAGTGTGCTTCACCGCGTCGATCGATTGCGAGATGAACTCGGTCGGGTTGTAGATCACCTTGTAATCCAGCCCTTGCGGGAATTTGGCTTTGAGCTCGGTCATCGCGGCCGACACGCCCTTCGCAGCGGCGAGCGCGTTCGATCCCGGCCGCTGGAAGACGGCGACGATCACGGTCGGCTGGCCGCTCAGATAGGTGTTGGTGCCATAATCCTGCGCGCCGAGTTCGACCCGGGCCACGTCCGACACGCGCACCTGGCGCCCGTCGGCGTCGGTGCGGACAACAACATCGGCGAATTGCTTGGGATCGGTCAGCCGGCCTTGCGTCTCGACGTTGAGCTGGAAGGCCTGGCCGGTCGCATAAGGCGGCTGGCCGAGCGCGCCGGCGGCGACCTGCACGTTCTGCGCGCGCAGCGCAGAGACGATGTCGCCCGCGGTTAGCCCGAGCGCGGCGGCGCGGCCGGGATCGATCCAGACGCGCATCGAATAATCGCGGCTGCCGAACAGCTGGACATCGCCGACGCCATCGACACGCGAAAGGCGATCACGGACCTGGGTCAGCGCGTAATTGGAGATGTAGCCGCGATCGAGGCTGTTGTCGGGCGAGATCAGGTTCACGACCATCAGGAAGTCGGGCGAGGTCTTCTTGGTGACAATGCCCAGCCGCTGCACTTCCTCGGGCAGGCGCGGCACCGCGACCGCGACGCGGTTCTGCACCAGCACCTGCGCGGCATCGAGATTGGTGCCGATCTTGAAGGTGACGGTGATGACGAGCTTGCCGTCGCCGGTCGATTGCGACGACTGGTAGAGCATGTTGTCGACGCCGTTTATCTCTTGCTCGATCGGGGCGGCGACCGTCTCGGCAACGGTCTCCGCGCTCGCGCCGGGGTAATTGGCGGTCACGGTCACGGTCGGCGGCACGATATCGGGATATTGCGACACCGGCAGCGCGAAATAAGCCAGCGCACCGACGATAGTGATGGCGATGGCGATCACGGCCGCAAAGATCGGCCGCGTGATGAAGAAGCGCGAAAGGCGCATGATCTTTGTCCTGTTCGTCGCCCGGCTTAGTGGGCGAAGGTGGCCTCGGCCGGCTGGGGCGCGGTCGCGGCAGGCGCGGCATCGGTGGCGGCGTCGGGCGCGATCCGGCCGATGCTGGCCTGAACCGGCATTCCCGGCAGCGCCATTTGCGTGCCGCTAATGATGACCTTGTCGGTCGCCGCGAGCCCGGAGCGGATCACGCGCAGGCCGTCGACGACGGGCCCGAGCTCGACCGGCTTCGTGACGACCTTTCCGTCGTTGCCGATGACCAGCAAAGTCTTGCGCGCCTGATCGGTCTGTATCGCGGCATCGGGCACGAGCAGCGCACGCTGGGTACCGCCCGTGGCGAGCCGCATATTGCCGAACATGCCGGGGGTGAGGAAGTAATTGGGGTTGTGCAGAACTGCGCGCCCCCGGATCGTCCCTGACCGCGGATCGAGCCCATTGTCGGTGAAGTCGAGCTGGCCCTTCCAGCGATAGCCCGCTTCATCCTGCAGCTGGATCTCGACCGGCGAGGCAGCCTGTCCGGCGGCGCGGGCGCGCTGTGCCTTGAGGAACAAGGCTTCCGAGCCGTCGAAGCTGAAATAGATCGGATCCAGCGCGTTGATCGTGGTGAGCAGGCTGCCCGCCGTACCCTCCCCGCCCGCAATCTGGTTACCCGGATCGACACGACGGTCGGAGATGCGGCCTGTGATCGGCGCGCGGACCTGGGTGAATTCGACGTCGAGCGCTTTCTGGCGCACCCGGGCATCGGCCGCCGCGACCGCCGCCTGGCTGGCCTGGACACGCGCCTTCAACGAGTCGATCTCGCCCGCTGATATCGCCTCGTCGCCGACCAGACGGTTCGCACGCGCGAGATCGGACTGAGCCAGCGCCAAAGCGCTGCGTGCACTCGCAGCATTAGCGCGCGCCTCCGCCAACGACGCGGCGAAAGGACGCGGATCGATCGTGAACAGCAGCTGCCCCTGGCGGACGACGTCGCCATCCTTGAAATGGACGCCGACAATCTGGCCCGACACGCGCGGCCGCACTTCGACCGTCCGCGACGGCGCGAAACGACCGACATAATCGTCCCACGCACGCACCTCGCGCACCAGCGGCGTCGCCACTGTGACATTCGCGGGCGGCGGTGCCGCCTGTGCCGGTGCCTGATGCGTCAGCTTCCAGGCGCCCCCGGCAAGCAGCACTGCCGCGACCGCGATGCTGCCGTTGCGGATCATGACGGATCGACGCGGACGGACGTCATCCGCCGCCTCGATATGATTGGTAAGCATATTCATGCGGCGATACTCCGGCGGCGGCCGACGCGCTTGTTGGCGACGCTCGCGAGCAGGGTCTCATACTGGCCGGACGAGAAGCCGGCGGCGATGAAGCGCTTGATCTCCGACACCGGCAATTTGTAGCCCTTGTGCCAGGCGTGGACCGCGAGCCGGCGGAGAGCCTCGAGCTGCGGGTCGGCCAGCGTCGACTGGCGGCCGAGGCCGAACAGGCTGCCGAGTGCACGCGCGACTGGGCCCGGCTCGCTAAGGCTGGAAATATTGTCGCGCCGCGCCAGCGCGATCACGGTCCATTCGAGCGGGCTGAATTCGGTGCGGCCATCGTCCTGCGCGGCCCAGGGAGCGGGCACCGCATGGGCGCCGGCAACGGCGAAAGCGGAGGCGTGGTTCAAATAGGCCAAGACGTCTTCCCTTCTTCTTTTGAGGGCGCAGATCAGGGCCCGCGAAGAAGCCCATCGGCATCTCCGTGCGTCCGCACGATCGCGCGCAAAGCCATCGCGCACAGGGCCCATGGCCCGGCACCGCTTCGGCAATTCGTCATTCTGTCGAGGCGGGCTCAGGCCCGCCGGTTGTTCAGTCGGTGCGTTTCTTCATCGAAGGCGTCTCCCTGAAGGTTTCGCTACTTTGATACCGACTGGTATATAACACTCTGCTGCGGTGCGTCAATGGCTTTTTATACTGGCTGGTATTTTTCTCGTCAACGCCCCGGCCAGGTGCGCATCGCCATATCGACCAAGCTCCTCAGCTCCCCCTTGGACGCACCCGCGCCGGCCTGGACCGAAAGCCCCTGCAGCACGGCGGTCATGTACCGGGCGAGCGCCTCGGGATCGATGTCCTCAGGTAGGTCGCCTTCCTTCTTGAATTCTTCCAGGCGGCCAATCAGCGCCTGGCGGCCCGACTTCTGCCGCTCGATCACGCATTCGCGGATCGAGGATGCTTCGGGCCCACATGCCACGGCGCTGATGACGCCCAGGCAGCCCTTGGGATCGCAACTGCTGGTCTGCATCTCCAGCGCGCCGACCAAAAGCCGCTCGGCCATCTTCCTGGATGTGGGTTCCTTCAGCGCTTCGGCGATATAAGCCAACTTCTCGCGCTCGTAGAGGTCCAGCGCCTTTTTGAAGAGCTCTTCCTTATTGCCGAATGCGGCGTAGAGGCTGGGCTTGGCGATGCCCATCTCGGCGGTGAGCTCGGCCATCGACGCGCCTTCGTAACCGCGGCGCCAAAAGACGCGCAGCGCCGCCGTCAGCGCCTCGTTTACATCGAATTCACGAGGGCGGCCTTTGGGTACACAACAGGGGGTTACGCTTTCCATACCGGACGGTATATAGTGTATATTTGTGATCTCGTCCAGCGGGCTGTTTGCGTAAGGTTTTGAAAGCCTTCGGTCCCTTCCTGGCTCTATCGCCCGAGCAGCCGGCAGGGTAGACCAGGGCATGAGCGGGGACAAGCAGGACAGGATCGCGCGTGCACGTGCGGCGATCGGTGCCGAGAGCTTTTCGGCGGCCGAACAGGAAGTCCGCTCCCTGCTTGCTGTTGATCCCGACAATGTCGATGCGCTGGAGATATTGTTCCTGTGCCAGCAGCGCTTCGGCGATGGTGCCGGCGCGGAGCGGACATTGCGGCGGGTGATCGCGCTAGCGCCTGACAAGCAATGGCCCCGCGGCGATCTTGCCCGGTTGCTGCTGGGGCTGGGCCGTCCCGCCGAGGCCGAGGCCGTTCTTGTGGGCGCAGTCGCCGCCGATCCCGCCCATGCCGATGCGCATGCGATGCTGGGATCGCTGCTGTCCGAGCGCGCGGCGTTGGTCCCCGGCGCCACCCATCTGCGGCGCGCGATTGCGCTGGCGGGGCCGCATCCGCAATTGCTCGCCAATCTTGGGTGCAATCTCATGCGCCAGGGCAAGCTCGACGAGGCCGAACCTTTATTGCAGGCCGCGGTGGACGCGGCGCCCGATGCGCTGGCGCCGCTCGTCTATCTCGCCGAACTGGCCGAGCAGCGCGACCAGTTCGACCGCGCCACGGCGCTGCTCGACCGGGCCGAACCGATCGCCGCGCGTGAAGGTCTCGACGTGGCGGCCCAGCGGGCGCATCTGTTGAGCCGCACGCACCGATGGCGCGATGGGCTCGCCTTGCTCGACGCAGCGCCAGGCCTTTCCGGTACACCGCGCCTGTTGCGCGCGCGGCTTCGCGACAAGGCAGGCCGCTATGATGAAGCCTGGGATGACGCGATCGCCGCCAAGGCCTCGCTGGCTGCAACGCGGCACCATTCTTACGATAGAAACGACGTGGCTCGGGAATTCGCCGCGCTGGCGGATTTCGCCGTGCGAACTGCCGCCTTCCAAGGTGCGCCAAGGCGCACGGGGTCGCCCCAGCCCATTTTCATCCTCGGCTTCCCCCGCTCGGGCACGACGCTGACCGAACAGGTTCTGGCGAGCCACAGCCGGATCAGGCCGGGCGGCGAACTGCCCTTTGCGGGGCAATTTCCGGGATTGATCGAGCGAATGACCGACCTCCCCTTCCCCGCCGCGTTGGCGCGGATCGCGGAGGATCCAGGTGCCGCCGCCATGCATATCCGCGATTTCTATCTGAGAAGCGCGCACGCTTATGGGCTTCTCGATCAAGGCGTGGACTTTTTCACGGATAAGATGCCCCTCAACGAGGTCTATTTACCGCTCCTGCGGATGGCTTTCCCGGATGCGCCGCTGATCACGGTCTTGCGCGACCCGCGCGACGTGATCGTGTCCGCGATGCAGCATGACATGACGCATGGTTTCCATTGCACCTACCGGCCAGAGGATGCGGCCCATCATCTTGCCGCTGTGTCGGATCTTTGCACCGCTTATTGCGGGGCCGGAATTGCGCCCTACGTCTTACGCTATGAAGGTTTCGTCGCAGCGCAGGCAGAGGAGAGCACACGGCTAATGGCCTCGCTCGGCATGGCCGTCGAGCCGACCCAGCTCGTTTTCCACCAGAGCCGCCGCATGGCGCCGACGCCGAGCTACGCGCAGGTGCGCGAGCCCGTGCATGCGCGCGCGGTGGGACGCTGGCAAAATTATAAAGGCAAGCTCGACCCTGTTCTCGGCCAGATTGCCGCCGCGGTTGCGCGTGGCGATTATTGAAGCAGGCTGGCCGCGACCGGACCGGCCTCTGCGCCGATGATCAGGTGGACGACATTCGTGGCAGGCGCGGCGATCGCCTTGGTACCCAGTGCCCTCAGAGCCGTCGCGTCGAGCTTGGCCGGATCGCGCAATGTCAACCATAACCGGCTCGACGCCGCGCCAGCTTCGACCACATTGTCGCGTCCGCCGAGCGCCGCCAGCCAAGGTTCAGCATCTATCCTTGTGGTCACCGCGACCGCAGCCGGCGCAAGGGCGACGGCCGCAGCCAGCGTGCCGGCGGCGGCACGCATCTCGATCGCGACCTGGTCCGCGATCGGGCCGACCACCACCTGCAATCCCTGCGCGCCGGACCGAAGCAGGCCGCGCGCCCCCAAAGCCTTCAGGCGGGCCTCGTCCACCACGGCCTGATCGACCACGACCAGGCGCAGACGCGTGGTGCAGGCGTCAATGCCGGACAGGTTGGACGAACCTCCCAGTGCCGCAACGAAAGCGGCCCCGCGCTCGCCCACCGTTTCGGCGGCCGCCGCGGTTTCCAGTTCGCGGCCGGGCGTCTTCAGATCGAACCGGCGGATCGCGAAACTGAAGGCCGCATAATAGACGAGAAAATAGACTGCCCCGACCGGAAGCAGCAGCAGGGGGCGCGTCGCCTTGGTGAAGTTGAGCACATAATCAAGCGCGCCCGCCGAAAAGGTGAAGCCCAATTTCACGCCCAGCAGCTGCATCACCACGAAGGCGATGCCCGTCAGGACCATGTGCAGCGCGTACAGCGCGGGTGCCAGGAAGATGAAGCTGAACTCGATCGGCTCGGTCACGCCGGTCAGAAAGGCCGTTGCCGCCATCGAGAGGAGCAAGCCTCCCACCGCCTTGCGCCGCTCGGGCAACGCCGCGCGATACATTGCGAGGCAGGCCGCGGGCAGGCCGAACATCATCACCGGGAAGAAACCCGCCATGAAGCCCCCTGCGCTTGGGTCGCCCGCGAAGAAGCGCTTCAGATCGCCGGTCGTACCATGGAAATCGCCGACGATGAACCAGGCCACATTGTTGAGGATGTGGTGCAGGCCGGTGATGATCAGCAGCCGGTTGAGCACGCCGTAAAGGAAAAGGCCGATCGTGCCCGAACCGATGACGAACCGGCTCATGCTATCGACGCCCGCGGCGATATCGACATAGCCAAAACCGACGATCGCCGCGAGGATCAGTCCGGCAAGGCCCGAGACGATCGGAACGAACCGGCGGCCGCCGAAGAAGGAGAGATAATCCGGCAGCCTGATCCCCGACCAGCGATTGTAGGCCCCGCCGGCGATCAGACCGGAAAGGATGCCGATCGGGACGGAGAGCCTGTCGATCGCTTTTGCGCGCCAGATTTCGCGCGCGGCGTCGAGCCCATCCTTGGCGACGCTTCCCAGGGCATCCGGCGGGACGACAAGCACGGTAGCCGCGCCGCGTGTCGCGACCAGGAAACAGACCAGGCCCGCCAAAGCGGCCGCACCATTGCCGTCGCGCGCAATACCCGCACCGATGCCGGCTGCGAACAGCAGACCCAGATTGTCGAACACCGCCCCGCCCGCCGCCGCTACGAAGGGCAGGTTGAACAGATCGGGCTGCCCCAGACGCAGCAACAGCCCGGCGATCGGCAAAACTGCGATCGGCAGCATAAGCGCCCGACCAAGCGGCTGGAGCGAGTCCAGTGAAAGCTTCATGCCCGGCCTCCCATGTACGAGCGAACCAGAGCACGCACGGCTTGGGCATCGGGCGCGTCACAGGCGTTGGCGGCAAGCCGCGCGGCGCCGTCCATATCGATCTGGCGTACCACATGCTTGATCTCGGCCACGGCGGCGGGCGGTACCGACAATTCGGTCACGCCCAGTCCGATCAGGATCGGCACGGCGAGCGGATCGGCGGCGACGCCACCGCACACGCCCGTCCAGCGCGCTTGGGTTTGACCTCCCTGAACCGTCGCGCGGATCAGGCGCAGCACCGCGGGATGAAGCGCGTCGAGCCCGGCGGCCGTGCCCGCATTGCCGCGGTCCATTGCCAGCGCATATTGGCTGAGATCGTTGCTCCCGATCGAGAAGAAAGCAGCATCCCTTGCCAGGGTCTCCGCGATCAAGGCGGCCGCGGGAGTCTCCACCATGATACCCAGCGGCGGCGCGGGTCGATCCATCGCCCTGGCCTCGCGCTCCAGGATGAAACGGGCTCTGGAAAGCTCGTCCACGCTCGCAACCATCGGCAACATGATCTTGAGATCAGCCGCATTCACGCCAATCAGCGCGCGGAATTGCGTGGCCAGCAGATCGGGTCTTGCCAGGCCCAGGCGCAGGCCCCGCACGCCCAGCGCCGGATTCTCCTCCGTCGGCATCGGCAAATAAGGCGCAGGCTTGTCGGCGCCGATGTCGAGCGTGCGCACGATCAGCGGCCGCCCGTCGAGCGCGTCGGCGACACCCTGATAGATGGCGCGTTGCTCGGTCTCGTCGGGCGCGCTCGGACGGTCGAGAAACAAGAACTCGGTGCGCAGCAGTCCGCAGCCCTCGGCCCCCTCCTTGACCGCTTTCTCAGCATCCGCGATCGAGCCGAGATTGGCGAAGACCTCAATGTGCACGTCGTCGCGCGTGACTGCCGGCTCATGCAACCGCAGGCGCGCTTCGGCACGGGCTTGCTCGCGCCTTTCCTGATCGGCCCGAGCGGCTTCCTGCTCGGCGGCGTCGGGATTGATCGTAAGCACACCGTCGGTGGCGTCGAGGATGAGCGGGGTCCCGTCCGCAATTCCCTCGATCCGCCGGCCGAGCGCGGTCAACATCGGTATGCCCATCGACGCGGCGATGATCGCTGCGTGGGAGGTCGGACCGCCCTCAGCCGTGCAGAGTCCCGCAATCCCCATATCGCTTAGCGCCATCAGCTCGGACGGCAGGATTTCGCGCGCAACCAGGATCGTCCCCTCGGGGACCACGCGCTCGAGCGCTTCGCCATGAAGCGCCGCAAGTATCTGGCGTTCGACGTCGCGCAGATCGTCGATCCGCTCGGCGAAGCGGTCGCCAGCGCCGGCAAGCGCGGCGGCGAAGCCCCTGCCCGCTTCGATCCAGGCCCTGTCGGCGGACGCGCCGGCCACGATCGCGCGCTTCGCCTCGGCCAAGAGCGCTGGATCGTCGAGAAAAGCCAGATGTGCCTGGGCTACTTGCGCCGCAGCCCCGTGGCCGGCCGCCCGCGGCAGCAGATAGTCACGCACCGTCATGCGCGCCGTGTCGAGCGCAGTCCACTCGTTCTCCGCGCCACGGGTCTGCTCGCGCAATATGGGCAAAGGCGCTTCGTCGAAGTGAAAACTCGGCGCGAGAACGAACCCCGGCGCCGCTATTACACCCCGCAGCGGGCCGGTCGGCACCTCCCCTGGGAGCTCCGCCGCGACGATAGACGGCGCGGGCGCATTACTCGTGACGGGCTCCAACTCACCCATTCCGCCCGCGATCAGGCCAGCAATTGCGTCCGCCGCCGCTTCGGCCTGCGCGCCGCCGGCGGCTACGATCAGTTCCGCACCATGCCGGAGCGTGAGGGCAAGCATCGCAACCGGGCTGAGCGCCGAGGCGGTTTTGCCCTCGGGTGTGCGCAATTCGATCGTCGCATCGAAGCCCCGGGCAAGATCCGCGATCCTGGCGGCGGGGCGCGCGTGCAAGCCATGCTTGAGCGGCACGCGGAGCGTACGCAATGCCGAGGCGACCGTGCCGGGCGATGTGTGTGCTTCGTTCGTGCCGATGACCGTAAGGAGCGCATCGCCGCGCTCGACCAGCCGGTCGACCGCGCCGCCGACTGTGCCGCCGCTGGTGACGATAACCGGTGTGATCAGGCTCTTCGCGTGGCGCGCGATATAATCGAGATCGAATTCGATCAGCAGATCGCCCGCCGCGACGCGCTGGCCTTCTTTCGCATGGGCGATGAAGCCGTTGCCACCGAGCGCCACGGTGTCGATGCCGATATGGATGAGCAATTGGGCGCCGTCGTCGAGATCGATCGTGACCGCATGCGCCGAAGGGTTGAGCGTGGCGATCCGGCCAGCGGCGGGCGCGACCAATTTTCCCTCGGTCGGGTCGATCGCGATACCGTCGCCCAGCATGCGGCCGGAGAAAACCGGATCGGGCACCTGATCGAGCGCGACGACCCAACCGGCGAGCGGACTGGCGATTGCAAGGCTCATTGCGGCCCCGATAGAGTCAGCGTGTCGAGCACCCAGAGCGGATCTGGCCCGTTCTGGGTAAAGGTAGCGCAGAGATTATGCGCACTCGTTTGAGCAGCAATCGTACCGATCAGCGTGGTCACTCCGCTATGGCCCTTCGCAGGCGCGAGCGGGAGCTTGGCCACAACCGGACCATCGCAATCGTCGAGGCGGATTTCCAGCTCGCCTTCCGCTGTTTCGGGCTTGCGGAAAACGACCTTCTTTATCGCTTCGCCGATCGAGAAATTATAGGGGATCGAACCCACCCGCGCTTCAATCCTTGTTACACCGTCCAGCGGCGCGCCACGCCACATCCAGCAGGCCTGCATGAGATCGACCCAGTGGATCGCGCGCTTGCCCCCCACCGGGCCGTCATCTTCAAGCCGAAGGGGAATTTTCGGGGGATTCAGGCAAAGATCGAATTGCGCGGCATCGCGCGTCCGCAAGGCCGCGGCATCAACCCGCCAGCTTTGCGCCGGGCCGACCGGCGCGCCGTGCAGGAAGGCCCGTGCGGTCAGCATGCCACTCATCGCGATCGGCGCCTGATATGCCGGCGACGCAACCGTCGGCACGCTACCGTCGGTCGTATAGCGGATCGTGCCGATCCCGGCCTGTTGGCGCAGCGCCGCGACGGGTGCCGCGGGCGTTCCGGACAGATCAGCCTGCGGCAACAGCGGAGTCTCGTCAAAGCCGAGATGAAGCGCGCGGTAGCGGCCAAGCTCGGCCGCAAGCCGCGTGGCAAAGCCGTTCCAGTCCCGCGCACCCGGTTTCGCCCACCCCAATTCGGCCAGGATCGCGGCGCGCGGCCAGATCATGCGCTCGGCATAATCGGTGGTTCGCGCATGTTCGGTCCATTCGTTGACCTGAAGTCCGATCAGATGTGTGCGCTCCTCCTTGGTCAGCGAGGGCGGCGCGACCTCGAACGCGTAGACGCGCTTCCAGTCGACGATCGCGCCGCGGCCGGGCGGCTCGTCGGCTGAATCCGACTGGCGATTGTCGAGATAGAGATCGGGCGCGGGCGAGAGGATCGCGTCGTGACCGGCTCGCGCCGCCGCGATCGCACCGTCGATGCCGCGCCATGACATGATCGTCGCCGATTGCGGAACGTCGCCCAGCAATATCTCGTCCCAGCCAATCAGGCGACGGCCATGCCTTTCGAGATAGGCGCCGATCCTGGCCGTGAACCATCCCTGGAGCTTGTCGTCACTGGCAAGCCCGAGCGCAGTACGCTTGGCCTGGATCTGCGGATTGGCGGCCCACTGATCCTTCACCGCCTCGTCGCCTCCGACATGGATGTAGCGCGACGGGAACAGCTCCATCACCTCGTCGAGCACGTTTTCGAGAAAGGTGAAGGTGGCATCGTCGGTATTGTAGAGATTGGGGAGGATGCCCCAATCCGTGCTGGGCGTTTTCGGCGGCGCGCTCGTTGAGGCGAGTTGGGGATAGGCCGCGATCGCCGCGGTCGCGTGACCGGGCATCTCGATCTCGGGCACGATCGTGATATGGCGCGCGGCCGCGTAGGCGACGACATCGCGCACCTGAGCCTTTGTGTAAAATCCGCCGTAGAGAACGGGCCTGCCCGCCGCATCGAAACCGGCGGCACCCGGCTCCTGCCGCCAGGCGCCGATTTGCGCGAGGCGGGGATATTTGTCGATCTGCAGCCGCCAGCCCTGATCGTCGGTCAGGTGCCATTGCAGCACGTTCAGCTTGTCGAGCGCCATCCGGTCGATCAGCGCCTTGACGAACTCGACCGGCTGGAAATGGCGCGCGGAATCCAGCATCACGCCGCGCCAGCCGAAGGCGGGGCTGTCGTCCACATCCATCGCGGCAATCGACCTGGACGGACCGGCCTGCTGGATCAGCTGCCAGAGCGTGGTCGCACCGTAGTAAAGGCCTGCATCCCTGCTTGCCCTGATCGTGATGCGGTCGGCTGCGATTTCGAGCCGGTACGCTTCCTCTCCGCCAATGGACGCATCGCGGCGAAAGCGGATCGGGCGTCCCTTGCCGGCTGTGATGGCGGGTAAGCCGGTCCGGCTCAGCAATTCGTTGAGCCGGGCGGCGGCGGCCGCCGCGCCCGCGTCATGGGCGTCGAAAGACAAAGTGCTGCCCGCCAGCGTGAAGACGCCCTTTCGGGGCGTGATCGACGCCGGCAAAGGCAGCAGGTTGACGGTTGCCGGACGGGGTATTGGGGCTTCCGCCGCCGCCGCGCCCGGGAAAAAGGCAACGGCGGCAATCAACATCAGGCGCATCGACAAACCTATCTCAGCCGGCACGCCCGGACTTGTTTCAGAAGCTTACCTTGCCGCCAAGCCAGAAGGTGCGGCCATTGTTATAATAGGCCCGCGGAATGCTGGGATTGCCCACGAAATAATAGAGTTTGTGGTTGAGCAGGTTCTGCGCGTCGGCGGTGAGCGAGAGGTTGCGGGTCACATGGACCAGCAAGGATCCGTCAAGCTGGCCGAAACTGTCCTGCCACATCGGTGTGGCGCGATCGATCCCAGACCGGAACTTGGAACGGAAGCTGTAGGCGAAACGCGCGCTCAGCAGATCATTCTCGAAATAGCCGGTCAGGTTGTAGGTGTTCTTGCTGTTGCCGTCGATCACGCCGCCGCCCTTCGCCTTGGCATCGGCATAGGTGTAATTGGCTAGAATACCGAAGCCGTACCACAAGGGCTGCTGCCAGCTGACCTCGAAGCCCTTGTTATGACCCCCGGGGCCGTTAACGGGGCCCGTCAGCAGGAAGTTTGCCCCCTGCGGATGCTGCTGCGTGATGAAGAAGCGGGAAAAGCTGTCGGTCGTCACATAGGACTGGATGTCGAGGTAGAAGACATTCACCGACAACAGCGCCTGCTTGCCGTAATACCATTCGGCCCCAAGATTATATTCCCAGGCACGCGTCGGCTTGAGCGTCGGGTTGCCGCCGGCATTGCCGGTCAGCGCCAGGTCGCTGAGGGTGACGGCGCCCGCCAGCTGGGCATAACCTGGCCGATTCATGACCTTCGCCACCGCCCCGCGCAGCAGCAGGTCGGGCTGAACGTTGAACGTGAGATTGGCGCTTGGGAGGATGTCCCAATAGTCGTTCTTGGTCTCTACCGTGCCGCACGTGGCGCAGAACGCCGTCACCGCATTCTCGTTTGGTGCGGTCGGCGAATATTGCAGCGAATTCTGCTTGGTGTGGACGGCCCTCACGCCGACATTGCCGCGCCAGTCGCTATCATTGCCGAGCTTCGCCATCGCGTAGACGGCCTGGGTATCTTCCTTCACCGAATAGCTGGCCTGCGGATAGAAAGCGAAGTTTCGCCCGCCGTTGGTCGACAATTCCTGCAGGGTCTTGGCTTCGTCCGCGACGGAATAAGGCGGGAAATCGACGACGCCGCTGCCGAAATTGCTGGGCACCAGCGTGCCGTTGAACACGGTTCCGAGCCCGACTGTCTTGGCCCCCGAATAGAGCCCATTTCCGGCCCACGAATAGGCTTCATAATCGAGCGAACGCTTGTGGTGGGTCAGGCGTCCGCCGACCTTGATCGATTTCAGGAAGCCGTTGTCGGGCGCGGTCCACTCCGCATCGGCGCGGCCGTAAAGCTCGGTGTCGGGCGACTTGATCTTACCGCCCCACGACCAACTGTAATAATTGTTGAGATAAGCGGCCGAGGACGGATCGGTTGGCAGCCCCGGGAAAGTCACGTCGGCCGTCTTGCCCTCGATCGAGTAAGCGACGCCGGTGTCCCAATAGGTTTCCCAGGCGAAGGTGTCCTTCGTCTCGCCCATGCCTTTCGTGTAGCCAACCTCGCCCGTCAGCGTGAGATTGTCGCTGGCGTGGAAAGTCGCATCGGCATTGGCGACCCAGGTGGACGAGAAGGCCTGACGGAAAATGTCGTCCTGTACGCGGCCCTGGATCGGCGCACCGCTGGTGGTAGTCGGATTAAAAGTCGCCGAGGTCAGATAACCGTCGGTCACCTTGTAGCCCGGCTGCAGCGCATTGTTAGGGCCAGGCGTTGAGTTGCTGCCGATGACGCGGCTGATCCATGCCATCGAATTGACGTTGATATTGTTGGCGTTGAGCCGCGTGTAAATGCCGTTGACGTTCAACTCGAACCGGTCGCCCTTGAATTGCGCCGATACGAGGCCGCCCTTGCGCACCCGCTGTTGCGTGAAATAAGCGGCGCCGATCAAGTTGGGCGCCGAAACGGTCTGCCCGCTGCCGGCGAAATTCGCGTAAGGCGTATAGCCCAGGAATTCCTGGCCATCGCGGCGGAAGTCGCGCTTCTGGTAGAAGCCAGCGGCGAGAATGCCGAACGTCCCTTCCGCATTCTTCCAGCTCACCAGTCCCGACGCCTGCGGCGTCCACTTGTCCGCCTCGTCATTATAGGCGCCCTGCGCGGTCAGCGAGACGGTACCCGACGGCAGATCGAGCGGCTTGCGGCTATGCAGGTTGATCGTACCACCAATGCCGCCCTCCTGGAGATCGGCCTGGCTCGATTTGTAGACTTCGAGGCTACCGACGATTTCGGAAGGCAGCAGGCTGAAGTCGAAGCTGCGTCCGCCCGACGTCTGGTCGAGCACGAACCAGTCGCCCGTCGCGACCGAGTGGCCGTCGAGCAACGTCAGGTTGAGCTGCGGATCGGTGCCGCGGATCGAGACGTTCTGGTTTTCGCCGAATCCGCCGGCATTGGCCGAACCCGTAACGACGTTCACGCCGGTAAGACGACCGAGCGAGTCCGCGACGTTCTTGTCCGGGAATTTGCCTATGTCCTGGGCGGTGATGACTTCGCTCACCATGTCGGACTTGCGCTTCTGATCGAGCGCCGCCTGGATCGAGGCTCGGATGCCGGTGACGACCACTTCGTCGCCCGCATCCACCTGCGGCGCGGTCGCGGCAGTCGCTGCCGCAACCTGCGAATGGACCGGCGACGTGGCCGTCAGCGCGATCATGCTGACGCCGATCGCAAAAAACCCCTTATGACCCTTGACCATGCTAAGACTCCCCTGCCGATCATCCGTGGACGAGGCCAATATATGACCAATACGAACCAACCCTGCGAACTGCGGAACCGATTCGCGGCCGATTCCGTCGTCGATGGTTCTAATTAGGACGGATTGGTAACAAGATTGCAATACCAAAAATGAAGAAATGTGATTTTTGGTATTGTAGTGGTATCGTTCATACGGCAAAAGACAGGGGCATGGAGGGGCTAGCGAATGTTCGTTGAACGGGTCGGAGGGCTGTCGGGGCAGGATAAGGCGCCGCTCTATCTGCAGCTGCAGCGCGTGCTCCGGATCGCGATCGAATCGCATGTCCTCGCAGCCGACGAGGCGCTGCCGGCGGAGCGGGAGCTGGCCGACGCGTTCGCGGTATCGCGCGTCACGGTGCGCAAGGCGCTCGACGGACTGGTCGATGCCGGGCTCCTCACCCGCCGCCACGGCGCGGGCACCTTCGTGGCAGCGCGCGTCGAAAAGAATTTCGCGACGATCACCTCCTTCACCGAAGATATGCAGGCGCGCGGTCGCCATCCGCATAGCGAATGGCTGGCGCGCAGCGAGGGCCAGGTCACGCCCGAGGAAGCGATGGCGCTGGGATTGAGCCCCGGCACGCGCGTCTATCGATTCACGCGTATCCGGTACGCCGACGAGCAATCGATGGCGCTCGAATATTCGACGATCCCGGCAAGCTGCCTGCGTGGCCTCGATGCAGTCGACGAATCGCTCTACGCGGCGTTGGGCGAGGCGCGCCCGGTACGCGTGCTGCAGCGGCTCCGCGCGATATTGTTTTCGGTCGAGCAGGCCGAGATGCTGGGGGTCGAAGCGGGCGCGCCCGCGCTCGAGATCGAACGGCGCGGCTATGCGCAGGATGGGCGCACGGTCGAGTTCACCCGCTCGCTCTATCGCGGCGACTCCTATGACTATGTCGCCGAATTCGGGACGGGCGCGTCTTGAGCCAGGTTCTGTCCCCCGAATCCACTTTGATGTTCGCCGAATCCGCCGAATCCGCGGCGGCGGTGCGCCGCCAGCTCGCGCGCAATGGAGCAGCGGTCGCGCGGCTCGGCGCACTCCTGCGCGAGAAAAAGCCACACACCTTTGTCACGCTCGCGCGCGGCAGCTCGGACAATGCCGCCACGTTCGCGCGCTATCTGATCGAGACGCATGCGGGCGTGCTGGCCAGCTCCGCCTCACCCTCGATCGCGTCCGTCTACGATGCGGTGCCGGCGATGGACGGGGCGGTGATGCTTGCCGTCTCGCAATCCGGTCGCAGCCCCGACCTCCTTGCGGCAGCAGCCGCTGCCAAGGCACGTGGCGCCTTCCTGATCTCGATCGTCAATGACGAGCAATCACCGTTGTTCGCGCTCGCCGACCTGCCCTTGCCGCTATGCGCCGGGCCGGAAAAAAGTGTGGCCGCGACCAAGAGCTTCATCGCGACGCTCGGGGCGATGCTGCACATTCTTGCCGAATGGACGGGCGACACGCGCATCGCGGCGGCGGTGACCGCCCTCCCCGACATGCTCGATCGCGCCTGGGCGCTGGATTGGTCGGCCGCCTTGCCGCTACTGCGCAAGGCCACCAATCTCTATACGGTCGGCCGCGGACACGGTTTCGGCGTCGCGCAGGAAATGGCGCTCAAGATCAAGGAGACATGCGGCTTCCATGCCGAAGCGTTCAGCGCGGCCGAGGTGAGGCATGGTCCCATGGCCTTGGTAGGCCCGGATTTCCCGGTCTTGCTGACCGCGCAGGATGACGAATCGCAGGCAAGCGTGCACGCGCTGGCTGAGGAATTCGCAGCCCGTTCGGCGCCGCTGCTGGTTGCGGGCCTCAGGGATGCGCCGGGAACGATTTTACCTGCGCTCGACGCGGACGCGCTGGTTCAACCGATCCTGCTGGTGCAAAGCTTCTATCGCATGGTGAACCGGCTTTCCGTCCTGCGCGGCCGCAACCCCGATCGGCCGCCGACGCTCAACAAGATCACGGAAACCGTTTGATGGCGCTGGCGCTCGTCAACGGCCGCGTCCTTTTGCCCGCGGGTCTGCGCGATGACGTGTGCGTGCTGATCGATGGCGGCCGTATCCGCGCCATTTCATCCGAGCCGAGCGCAGATGCGGAACGGGTCGATCTTGGCGGCAGGATATTGCTGCCGGGCTTCATCGACACGCAGGTCAATGGCGGCGGCGGCGTGCTGTTCAACGACAGTCCGACCGTGGAGGCGATCGCCGCGATCGGCGCGGCGCATCGCCGCTACGGCACGACCGGCTTCCTCCCGACGCTGATCAGCGACGATCTCGACGTGGTCCAGTGCGCTATCGGTGCGGTGGAGGCCGCAATCGAGGCCGGTGTGCCGGGCGTGCTCGGCATTCACGTCGAAGGCCCTTTCCTCAGCGAGAAGCGCCACGGCATTCACGACATTGCGCGTCTGCGCCGGTTCGACGATCGCGCGTTCGAACTGCTGACGTCGCTCCGCCACGGCCGCGTATTGGCTACGGTCGCTCCCGAAGTGGTCGGTGCGGCTGATATAAGACGGCTGGCCGACCATGGCGTCATCGTTGCTGCCGGTCATACGGATGCGGATTATGCCATCGTCCGCAACGCAATCGACCACGGCCTCAGCGGTTTCACGCACGTCTTCAACGCCATGTCGCCGCTGATGAATCGCGCGCCGGGCGCCGTCGGCGCGGCGCTGGAAGATGATCGCACGATCGCAGGCATCATTGTCGACGGGCATCATCTCCACCCGGCCACGGTGCGTGTCGCCCTGCGCGCCAAGGGCGTCGAGCGCCTGATGCTGGTCACCGACGCCATGCCGAGCGTGGGTGCGGGCCAGCCCAATTTCATGCTGCAAGGCCGCTATATTCACGAGGAGGACGGGCTACTGCGCGACGATCAGGGCGTGCTGGCGGGCTCCTCGCTCGATATGGCGAGCGCGGTGCGCAACATGATGGCGCAGACGGCCTCGTCATTACGCAATGCGGTGGCCATGGCATCCGCGGTGCCCGCGCGTTTCCTTGGCCTAGGTGACGAGACGGGCGCGATCGCGGCCGGGCTGCGCGCTGACCTCATCCTGGTGGATGACGACCTCACCGTTTTGCGCAGCTGGATCGCCGGCGCGGAGGGCTGGCCTCCCCGCTAGACGCTCAGCGCTCGTTCCAGGCAGCGATAGATGCGCGCGTCTGCCATCATTGCGGCATTGAACCGCAGATATTGCGATGCCGACTGGCTAAGGCTGAAGACATTGCCGGGCGCAAAGATAATATCCTCCTCCAGGCCCCGCCGCGCGACCGCAACCGCGTCCACCCCATCGGGCAAGCGGCACCACAGGAACAGGCCGGCACGCGGCTCGATCCATGGCTCGATCCCGATATCGCGCAGCCGCCGCACCGTCTCCGCGCGCGCCCGCGCCAACCGTGCGTGGATCTCGTCCATGTGCCGGCGATATCCACCATCGGTGAGCGCGCCGTGGAGCAATTGCGCGGACAAAGCGCTGCCCGACATGCCGGTAGCGATACGCAGATCGGTGATGTCGTCCATCCAGTCTGACCGCGCCGCGATATAGCCGCAGCGTACGCCACTGGAGAGCGACTTGGAAAAGCTGCCCACGCGGACCACCCGATCAAGCCCGTCGAAGGCGGCATAACGCGGCGCGGGCTCGATCTCGAAATCCGCGAAAATATCGTCCTCGACGATCACCAGACGATGTTCTTCGGCGAGCTTCAGGACGCGATGCGCCACCGGCGCCGACAGCGCCGCGCCGGTCGGATTATGGACGCCCGAATTGGTAAGGTAAAGACGCGGGCGATGTGCGGTCAGCGCGGCCGCAAAGGCCGCCACGTCCGGGCCATTGGGGGTGAAGGGCACGCTCACCAGCTTCGCGCGGTGCGCCCGCAGCAAGGCATGGAAATTGAAATAGCAGGGATCGTCGATCAGCACCGCATCGCCCGGCTCGATCAGGAAGCGCAGGACCAGGTCGATCGCATGGGTTCCGCTGTCCGTGAGCAACACCTGATCCACGCCGGCTTCGATGCCCTGCCCGCCGAGGCGGTGGGCGATCACGCGGCGAAGCGGTTCGGGCCCGGCCGGCAGCGCATAGCCGACCAAGCCGCCATCCGAATTGGAGCGCGCATTGCGACGCAACGCCTTGCGCATGGTCTCATGCGGCATCCACGCCTCGGGCAGCCAGCCACAGCCCGGCATCAGCGCGCCGGCGCGCGTCGTCAGCGACTGGCGCATCATCCAGAGCGGATCGATCTGCCTGTCCAGCGCCGGCCCGATATCCGCCAGCGCCAGTGGTGCGAGCGGCGCTGCGACGTAAAAGCCGGAGCCGGGGCGCGACCGGATTACGCCCTCTGCCGCCAGCCGGTCATAGGCTTCCACCACGGTCGATTTCGAGAAACCCAAGCTGTCCGCCAGTGAGCGTACCGACGGAAGCTTGGCGCCCGGCGTCAGCAGGCGCCGCTCGATCCGCTGGCGGATATTCTGCATCACCGCCTCTGTCCGGGTCGTTGTCGGATTTTCGATTGTCGCCACTGTATTGCTCTTTTGTAAGGACAGTTTGATTGAACTGTACCCAACTGTTCCTGTGCGGGCGAGCGCAATCGCCGCATTGGCGCCTCGACACGGAGGTGGACATGAACGGAAGCAATAATCGGAACATCGTTTTGGGCGCCATATTGCTCGGCATGGTCAGTTCGACAGGGGCCCGCGCGCAGACCGAGAGCGTCACGCTGCATCATATCGATCTGCATCCCGCCACGGCTGCGGCCGCCCGGCGCAGCATGCGGCGGATCGACGAAGCCGCGCTCAGCGTCTGTGGCGCCAACGGTGCGCTGGTCGAGGCGAAGCGGGAGATCCGAGCTGGCTCCTGTTGGCAGGAAGCCGCGGGCAATGCGGCGCACCAGAGCGGCGCCCCCCTGCTTGCGCAGGCTTTCGCTCGCTTCCCGCTTGCTTCGCGCTAAGGACCGAGAATGGCTCACCGAAACTTCCGGATGATCGACGTCTTCGGCGACGGGGCGTTCGCGGGCAATCCGCTCGCGGTGATCGCCGATGCCGCCGATCTCGACACGGCCGAGATGCAACGCATCGCGCACTGGCTCAATCTGTCCGAAACGACGTTCCTGCTGCCCCCGACTGATCCGCATGCCGACTATCGTGTGCGGATCTTCACGGTCGACCGCGAACTGCCTTTCGCCGGCCATCCGACACTTGGCAGCGCACACGCCTGGCTGGAACAAGGTGGCACGCCCAAAACTGAGGGCGTCGTCATCCAGGAATGCGGCGCTGGGCTGGTGACGCTGCGACGCGACGGCGACTGCCTTGCTTTCGCCGCTCCACCGCGCACACGCTCGGGGCCGCTGACGGATGAAGAGTTGGACGAGGTTATCGGCGTCTTGCAGATCGGGCGCGACCAGGTGGTCGATGCGCAATGGGTGTCTAACGGCCCCGGCTGGGTCGCGGTACTTATGGAGTCAGCGGAGGCGGTGCTCGCCGTCGAGCCGGTGAGCACGCATGACCGCATCATCGATATCGGCGTGGTCGGGCCTTATCACGGCGGCGAAGTCGATTTCGAGATACGCGGGCTCTTCAGCGTTGCTGGCGGTACGCTGGTCGAAGATCCGGTTACGGGCAGCCTCAATGCGTCGGTCGCGCAATGGCTCTTCGAAAGCAGCCGCGCCAAGGGCAGCTATGTCGCGGCACAAGGGACCAGACTTGGTCGGCGCGGGCGCGTCTATCTGAGTCAGGATGCCAGCGGCCAAGTGTGGGTTGCGGGAACGTCGCGTACCATGATGTCAGGCACCGGGCTTTTCTGATCGGTCCGGGCGGCTCGGCCTCGGCTCGGCTTTGTCCAGCCAGCCGCCGGTAAAGCCCGCGCGCTGCAGCCCCCGTACGATATTCGGGTTGCGGCGCATCACGTTCCAGACGAGGCCGGTCAAATGGTTTTCGATCATGCCCAGGATCGGGCCCTGATCGATCCCGATATAGTCCCCGTCGACCCAGCACACGCCTTCGACCACGCGGCCATATTGGACGCGCTGCCCGCCCGCGAGCGACGGGTTGAACGAATCCCAGAAGCCATATTCGCTGTAGATGGCTCGGCCGTAACGCGTCTGCATCTCTTTGAGCGCGGGGATCACGATCTCGGGCGCGAAGGCGATCGACCCCGCCGACGCGGTCGGCGCGAGCGTGCCGTCATCGCGGTCGTTGGGCCCGCGCGCCGAGTAGGAATAGAATTCCCGCCGGACACCATCCTGGACGACAGTGAAGTCGCCCGGTCCATCGCAGGCGGTCAGCCCCCAGACGTTGGGGCCATAACCCTCCCACCCGCCGGGATTGCGCACCGCATAATCACGCTGGGCATAGGTCGCGCGGCGGCTATTCTCGAAATAATCGAGGTCGCGTTCGCGATTATAATCGTCACGAATGCCGCGGAAATCGACCCACATCTGGCTGTACTGGAAGCCGAATAGCGGCGGGAACGCGATGTAGGGATCCTTGTCCTGCGCGTTCCAGGCGCGGTCGAAGGTTGCCGTCCACCGGTTCCAGGTTTCGGGCTCGATCGGATGCGTGGTCGATCCCATGGCGAGCACGTAGAGCAACAGGCTTTCGTTGAAGGCGTCCCAATCGGCGGAGATGAAGCCACTTTCGGGGTGCCAGCCCATCGCCAGATAATGCTGGCGCGGGCGTGGCCAGGTCCATTCGACCCGATCGTAAATCGTTTGCGCAAGCTCGCGTATCTCGCGTTCCTCGTCATTGGCATGATCGAAGAAGCTTTGCGCGAACAGCACGCCGCCGAGCAACAGCGCGGTGTCGATCGTCGACAATTCGGTCTGGCCGAGCCGCGTGCCGGTCCTGAGGCCAAGAAAGTGATAGTAGAAGCCCTTGTAGCCGATCACTCCGGTCTTGTCGGGGCCCTGCTTGCCATTAGCGAAGAAGCGCAGGCTGGCGAGCGTGCGCTTGCGCGCCTCGTCGCGCGGCATCCAGCCCCTCGACACGCCAATACCCCACGCGGTCAGCGCGAAACCCGTCGCGGCGATGCTGGCGAAGGCAACGGTCGGCCAGCGGTCGGGCGCCAAGCCATTATCCGTTTGGGTCGTCTCCCGAAAATAGTTGAACGTGCGCCGGGCGATATCGAGCAGCATCGCTTGATCGGCCTCCGAAAGCGGCGTCTGCCCGCCCGTCCTGATCGGCCTCGGCCCGGACAGGCCGCCGCTACAGCCTGCCAGCAGCGCAGCCGAACCCAGCAGCAGCGTGCGGCGATCCAAGCTCTTGCGATTGCCTGTCATCGATCAGCGGGGCGCCTTGCCCTTTCCTCTCTCTTCTTTCGGCCGCGCGGCCGAAACGGATCGCCGCGTAACCGGTTTCATGGCCTGTTGGCAACCTTGCGCTACGACGAACGGCCGCGCCCCAGAGAATGCGGAAACCGCAGCATCGCCACCGACGCCACGACCAAGGCGGCCAGCGGCAGCGCGGCTGCGAGCAAGGCCAAAGCGCGCAACACGTGCGGCGGCTGGACATCGCGCGCGACATAGCCAGCCGCCGAAAGCAGCGCGCCGAAGATCGCGACGGCCACACCCATCGTTACCTTCTGGAGCAAGGCGGCGATCGCAAAAAGCAGCACATCCATTCGCGGCGCATTCGCGTGACCGCCATGCTCCACCACGTCGGGGATCAGCGCCCAGAAACCAAAGAACAGCCCTTGCCCGCCAGCCTGGTAGAGGATGAAAAGCGCCTGCGCTGGCAGTGCCGCCGTGGGACGCAAAACCAGCAGGCCGATCAGGGCGATAGAGGCCAGCGCAGCGCTGATCTGCCATTGCGCGCGATGGCCGAAGCGTGCGGCGCAGGCCATCCAGACCGGAATGGCGATGACGCCTGCGACGCTCATCATCGCCAGCGCAGTCGATCCCGCCGCGGCATCGCCTACTTCATATTTGAAATAATAAGGAATTGCCCGCGTCAGCACCGCCATCGAGGCGACCGCGCCGCAGATGCCTAAATTGACGCAGGCGAAGGCGCGGTTGCCGGATACTGCGGCCAGCACGCCCTTGAGGCTGAAGCGGACCGGATCGGGTGCAGGCGTCGCAGCACCGCCCGCGCCCATGCCCCCGACAACGATCAGCAATAATGTTCCGACCGCACCGAAGGCGACCGCAGCCACTGCATAACCGATCCGTGGCGCATGGCCGATGCAGGCCTGCGTGCCGACCGCAACGATCAGCGCGGCGCTGGCCCCCAGGATCATGCGCAGCCCGGCAATGCGCGAGCGGCTGGCGCTGTCGGGCGCAATCCGCACGGTCAGCGCCGAATACGGAACGTTGACCGCGACATAGAGCGTGCGGAACACCATGTGCCCTATCAGCGCGAAGGCCGCGAGCCAGGCATCCTTCAGCGGCACTGGCAGGTATATCAGCACGAAGGACAAAGCGAGCGGCACCGCGTTCAGCCGCACGAAGGTGCGCGCACTGCGCCGGTCGGCGGCGATGCCGATCGCAAGACCGGCAACCCCGTCCCACACCGATGCGACCATCGTGATCAGCCCTGCCATCGCCGCCGAAAGGCCGAGCGTGTCGGTGTAGAAGAAAAGCAGGTAGAAAGTGATGCTCTGCCAGTAGAGATTGCAGGCAAAATCGCCGCTCGCAAAGAGGAGGCTCCTGCCCCAGCCCAATTGAGGCGCCCGCGCGTCCACCTATCGACCGTATACAAACAGGTTGGTGGTGAGGCGGCCCTTGCGCGGATCGGCGCTCAAAACCGAACCGGGAGGGATGATCCCCGAATGGAGCAGCGAGCCGCGATAGATGATGAGACGGTCGGCGATGCCCTCCACATGACCGATCCGCTCATAATCCGGGTCGGAATCATGGATATACCCCTGCGCGGTGAGCGCGGCGGGTCGGGCGTGGGCGATGAACAGATCGCTGTTCGCCGCATCGACCTGCTCGATTCCCGTCTCCCGGTGACGGTAGAAGGCGGTCCCTTCGGTGTCGCGAAGATAGTGCAAGACCGCGAGATCGGCGGGGTCTGCGGAATCGAAATGCGGCGCGCGCTGGGCTGGCGCGAGCTTGTCCGGCGGGGTCGCGACCATCGAGAAGCTCGCCTCGACCCAGTCGTAGCTGTCATAATTGAACGCGCCACCGATGAACGGGCCGACAGTCTGCAATACCGCCGTGGCATAAGCGAAGGCGGCCACGTCCTCCCTGGTGATGTAGCGCCGGCGCCCCGGGAAAAAGCTGTCCTGGTTCTGCGGAAATGGCGCCAGCGCCGCAGCGATTTCGACTATCGCGTCCGGATTGCCTGTGAACTCGTCAAGCACCACGACCGGATGCTGCCCCCGGCCGAAGCGACGCAAGGCGGGTTTCATGACTGGATCACCGGCTCATTCCTCCGGCGGCTTCTTGGCCCGAGCGAGCGACGCGGCGCAAGCTTTTCGGGCTCAGGCGGTGAGCGTGAAGCTTGCTGCAGTACCGCCGACCGAGGAAGGCGCGATCCATACGTCGAATTCGCCGGCTTCGGCGAAGCGCTTGAAATCGAGCGGGTGGATGAAGGCAAGATCGTCCGCCGAAAGCGTGAACTCGACCGTTTCGCTCTTGCCGGGCTTCAGATCGAGATGCCTGAAGCCCTTCAACAGGCGCACCGGCTGGGTAAGGCTCGCGACCCTGTCATAGACGTAAAGCTGCGCCACCTCGTGCATCGGCTTGTCACCGGTGTTGGTGACGGTCGCGGAGACGGTGATCGAACCCGTGCCCGCCAGCGTCGGCGCGCTCACCTGCGTCGGCGAGTAAGTGCAACGCGAATAGGTCAGGCCAAAGCCGAACGGATAGAGCGCCTCGTTGGTCACTTCGCGATAGCGCGACTTCCACATCGCATCGTCGCTGATCTGCGGGCGCCCCGTGCGGCGGTGGTTGTAATAAAAGGGCTCCTGCCCCGAAGCCTGCGGGAAGCTGACCGGGAGCCGGCCTTGCGGCGCATGATCGCCGAACACCAGGTCGGCCACCGCATTGCCCGTCTCCGAACCCAGGAACCAGGTCGCCATGATCGCAGGCGCATTCCTGACCGCGCCTTCGAGCGCGAGCGCACGGCCGTGACGGAGCAGGATCACCACCGGCTTTCCGGTGGCCATCACCGCTTCCGCCAGCGCCATTTGCGGCGGCGGCACCGCGATCTCGACGCGCGACTGCGCCTCGCCTGACATGGCGCTGCTCTCGCCGATCACCAGCACGACAACATCGGAGGCCTGCGCGGCCGCAATGGCGGCAGGAATCCCGCCGTTGAGCGGCCGCTCATAATCCGAACCCCGCGCGAGGTGGAGCACGCCCTTGAGCCCGAGCGCGGCGCGGAAGCCTTCTTCCATCGTCACGCAGCTCTTGATGTCGGGGAAATTGGCCCAGGGACCGGGATAATCGCCCTTGTCGGAAATGCAGGGGCCGATCAGCGCGATCGACTTGCTCTTGGACAAAGGCAGCAGATTGCCTTCGTTCTTGAGCAGGACCATCGACTTGCGTGCGCATTCGCGCGCCAGTTCGATCGCGTCCTTGCGGCGCAGGTCGCGCTTCTCGCGGACGGCATCGAGCGAACGATAGGGGTTCTCGAACAGGCCGAGCGCCTTCTTGACGCCGAGCACGCGGCGAACCGCGGTATCGACGGTTTCCATACTGACCTGGCCGCTCTTCACCAGCTCGGGCAGATATTTGATGTACAGGCCGCTCTGCATCGAGATGTCGCAGCCCGCATTGATCGCCTTGGCGGCCGCATCGGGCCCGTCCTTGGCATAGCCGTGCAGGATCATTTCCTCGTCCGACGTGTAATCGGACACGACCAGGCCCTTGAAACCCCATTCGCCGCGCAGGATGTCGGTCAGCAAATGGTGGTTGCCGGTCGAGGGTACGCCGGCAATATCGTTGAAGCTCGACATGGTCGACAACGCGCCCTGGTCGAAACAGGCCTTGAACGCGGGCAGATGCGTCTCGCGCAGCGTCGTTTCGGGGATGTCGGCGGTGTTATAATCCTGCCCGCCCTGGACCGCGCCATAGGCCGCGAAATGCTTGGGGCAGGCGAGCACGCTGTCATTGTTACGAAGATCGGTACCCTGGAAGCCTTCGACGCGCGCCATGGCGAGCATCTTGCCGAGATAGGGATCCTCGCCCGAGCCCTCGACCACCCGCCCCCAGCGCTGGTCGCGGGCGACGTCGACCATTGGCGCGAACACCCAATGGATTCCCTTGGCCGATGCTTCGACCGCGGCCGCGCGCGCGGTGCGGCGGGCAAGATCGGGATCGAAGCTCGACGCCTCCGCCAGCGGCACGGGAAAGGTCGTCTTCATGCCGTGGATCGTGTCCGCGGCGAAAATCATCGGAATCCGCGAGCGCGACTGCGTCAGCGCGATACGCTGCAGTTCGCGCCCGCCCGCCACGCCGATCCCGTTGAACACACCGGTCAACCGGCCCGCAGCGATCTCCGCCTTGAGCTGGTCCATACTCTGGGCGTTGGCGGTCGGATTGACGGGCGGGCCGTCCGTCCGCACCGGATCGCTATAGATGGTGAGCTGGCCGGCTTTCTCCTCGATCGTCATGCCGGCAAGAATCCGCTCGATAAACGGATCGCCCGCATCGACCCGATCCGCCCAGGCACGCGCCGGAATCACGCACGCGGCGATCGCGGCGGTCGATACGCCCTTGAGGAAGGATCGGCGGGAAGGAGAATAAGCGGTCATGGCCTCACCTGAATTTTTTTCTGTCACCCCGCGAGCGGGGCCGATGGAGGAAGCGGGAAAAAGTTTTCCCCCATCCGAGCGGCTGGCTCCCTTTTTCCAGCCTGAAAAGCTGTGCCTGAAGAAGCTGTACGTGATCCTTGCTTGGGCCAAGCTAGCTTATGTAACCGGTTTCAGCAACCCGTTTCCCCCCGCCCCGGATGGACGACCATCCGGACTATTGCAGAAACGATTCAGTGCGTTGCGGCCCTGACGCGGATTGCGGCGGTCAGCCGCGTGACGGGCATCGAATCCAGCTCCGGCAAAGCCGGCCGGATCTGCCCTTTGGAACAGCGCGGCCCGGCCGTTGTTCTGCCTCAGGGCAACGATCGGACCTTCGCCCGGTCGTCTGACGGGACTGACGACAAATCCCAGCGCCCGTCTTGCTATTTCATGTAACCGGATACATAAACCGGTTACATGAAAAAAGGGCTGACCCGATCAGCCATTAAGGGAGGTGGATCGCTATGAAAAACTCGTTTGGCCGGAAGGTTGCCGTTCTCGCGCAGCTGGGAACGTCCTTGGCGGTGATCGCGGCGGTGAGCACGATCATGGTTCCGACCCCCGCGCTCGCGCAGGCGGCCTCATCCACGCTGCGCGGCCAGGCAAAGCCCGGAGCCGAGGTGGTGGCCACGGCGGTCGATACCGGTTCGGTGCGTCGCACCACCGCGAACGCAGACGGCACCTACGTCATCGCCGGCCTTCAGCCGGGCAATTATCACGTCACCGCCGGCGATCAGGCGCAGGACGTGGTGCTCGCGGTGGCCTCGATCTCGGTCGTGGACCTCGTCGCGTCGTCGGCCTCGGCGGGCGAAATCGTCGTGCGGGGCACGCGCCCGACGGCCGAAGTTCATACCTCGCAGGTCAACCAGTTCGTGACGCTGCATGACATCGCGGCACTGCCGCAGGTTACGCGCAACTTCCTCGAATTCGCCGACACCGTCCCCGGCGTCCAGTTCAGCGTCGATGCCAATCACAACACCTCGCTGCGCGGCGGCGCGCAGCTCGCATCGGGCGTCAACGTCTATATCGACGGCGTGAGCCAGAAGGATCTGGTCGGCGGCGGATCGGGCATCACCGGCAGCGCGGGCGCTCAGGGCAATGGCGATCCGGGCAACCCCTTCCCGCAGCTCGCGATCGCCGAATATAAGGTCGTCACCTCGAACTACAGCGCCGAATATGGCGACGCGTCGAGCGCGATCATCATCGCCCAGACCAAGTCGGGCACGAATGACTTCCATGCCGAGGCATTCGGCGATTTCACCAATCAGAAGCTGCGCGCGAAGACGCCGGCGGAAAAGGCGACCCACACCGCAAAGGGCAAGGAGCCCAGCTGGGAATATGGCGTCGCGGTGGGTGGTCCGATCATCAAGGACGTCGCCCACTTCTTTTTCACCTGGGAGCATAAAAGCCTGTCGAACCAGGCCAATGTCTTCCCCGGCTCGGGCATAACCGAGGCGCAGGCGGCCGCGTTGCTGCCGGCGGCTGTCGCCAGTCAATATGGCCCCGTCACCAATCCGTTCACCGAGAATCTCTATTTCGGCAAGGTCGATCTTGAGCCGACCGACAAGGACCGGATCGAGGTGACCGCCAAATGGCGCCTCGAACATTCGGTGTCCGGCGGCAGCGGCCAGGCGGCTGCGTCGACCGAAGCGCCGTACAAGAATAACGACAAGCGCGCGGATATCCGCTGGCAGCACAATGAAGACCATTGGATCAACGAGGCGCTGCTGAGCTATCAGAACACCAATTCGTCGACCACGACGACCAAGGCCTCGCCGCAGATCCAGTACCAATATTTCCCGAACGCCGGGGCCAGCACCGGCGCGATCGCGCTGATCCAGGTCGGCGGTCCGGGCTCCGGCGTCGGCGCGATCAACGCGCAGAAGGGCTGGACCTTCAAGGACGACCTCACGCTTCCCAATATCCAGCTCGCGGGCGACCATACGTTCCACGCGGGCTTCAGCATCGGCTCGGTCAAGCTGACGTCGCAGAATGCGAGCTCCGATCTGGGGAACGCGACTTATTATTATGCCGTCACGCCGGCGGGCGTCGCCGCGACGCCCTACAAGCTTCAATTCCCCAATCTCACCGCCGGTTTCAATCAGGCGGGCATCACGACCAGGGACAAGCAGTATAGCGCCTATGTTCAGGACGATTGGAACGTCAATCGGCACCTGACGATCAACCTCGGCGTGCGCCTCGATTACGAGAAGGTCCCGGCCTATCTGAACTTCGTCACGCCCGCCAACGTCGTGGCCGGGCTGAATTCGAATTTCCCGGGAACCAGCCAGTCTTATGCGTCGGTGCTGGCGATGGGCAATGGCTCGCTGCCGGGCTACAATATCAACGATTATATCGGCAACGGACACAATCGTAAGGCGCCCAAGAACTTCTCGCCGCGCCTGGGCTTCTCCTACGATCTGGATGGCGATAACCGGCACGTCTTCTTCGGCGGCTATGCCCGCGCTTACAATCGCAACCAGTTTGCGACGCTGGCGCTGGAAACGACCAAGATCGCGCTCAACGGCAATCCCGAGGTCTACTTCCCGTCCGCCCAGACGCAGGATGCCTTCGGCCCCTGCGCCACCGCGGCGGATGTCAATCCGGCCAATCACTGCTACGCCTTCGATCCGAAATATCTGACCGCGGCAGGGCTGGCGGGCTTTCAGACCGATCCGACCTCGCATGAGGTCGATCTGCTGCACAACAACATCAAGACGCCCTATTCTGATCAGTTCAGTCTAGGCATGCGCAACAAGATCGGCGAATGGAATACGCAGGTCACCGCGTCGTTCATCGAAAGCTTCGACAATATCGTCGGCCGCCTCGGCAACCGTTATTCGGACGGCGCCTATTTCCACAACGGGTCGCAATGGGGCGGCCAGGGCGTTCCCGGCGTCGGCGGCCTGATCCTGTGGGATAACGGCACGAAGGACCGCCTCTGGCAGATCGGGGTCGGCGCGCAGCGGCCTTACACCAAGGCCTCCGGCTGGAGCGCGACCATCTCCTACACCTTCTCGGCCGGCAGGCAGAACAACATTGCCGGCGGGTCGAACCCCTACCAGATCAACAACAATCAATATCTGTTCGATCTGCCCTATGCGAACGAATATCCCTACATCACCGCCACCGCGGTTCCCCGTCATCGCGTCGTCGCAACCTACACGCGCGACCTGTTCTGGGGCATTTCGGGCGCGGCCAAGGTGGAGCTGGCGACACCCAGCGCGGCGGCCTGGATCTTCGGCTGCACCGGCGGCCAGTCGGTCTGCAACGCTTATGGCGGCGGTACGCGGTTTGGCGCCAGCAGACCGCACAACACGCTTGGCTACAAGGATATCGATCTGCAGCTGTCGAAGGATATCACCTTCATCGGCAGCCTGAGCGGCTACCTACGGGTCGATGTGCTGAACGCGTTCAACTGGCACAATTTCAACCCGGGCGACATCGCCGTCGACGGCGACACGTTGCGGGCGACCTACAACAAGCAAGGCAATATCGTCGGTACGCCCCGCACCATAAAACTCTCCGCCGGACTGCGGTTCTAGAGTCGTTACCGCGAAGGTGGAATCGATCGCCAAAGCCCTCTCCCTCCAAAGGGAGAGGGTTGGGTGAGGGTGGCCCGCACTACAGGTGCGGGCGCTCGCCCGCGGCCGCTCCCTTGAGCTCAACCTGCGGGGAGCGCATAGAGCCGTGACCCTCCCCTTTTCCGGTGTTCGATGACGCAGCAGCAAACCGCGCGCCCGATCCGTTCGATCGCGATCATCGGCGGCGGGTCGGCCGGCTGGATGGCCGCGGCCGCGATTTCCAAGGTCTTCGGCCGCAAGATCGAAGTCACGTTGGTCGAATCCGAAGAGATCGGCATCATCGGCGTCGGCGAAGCGACCGTACCGCATCTGTCCGCCTTCAACCGCCTGCTCGAGATCGACGAGGCGGAGTTCGTTCGCCAGACGCAGGGTAGCTTCAAGCTCGGCATCCAGTTCAACGACTGGGGCCGGATCGGCGACAGCTACATTCACGGTTTCGGCACGATCGGCCGTGACATTGGCCTGCTTCCGTTCCACCAATATTGGCTCAAGGCACGCGCCCAGGGCCGCGGCAGCGATATCAGCCGCTATTCGCTCAACACCGTCGCGGCGCCGCTCGACAAGTTCACCGCAGCACCGAGCGACGCGCCGCCCAACTCGCCGCTGGCCGATATCGCCTATGCTTATCATTTCGACGCGACGCTTTATGCGCGCTTCCTCAGGCAGCGCGCCGAAGCGCAGGGCACCAGGCGGATCGAGGGCAAGGTCGTCGCCGTCCATCGCGGCGGCGAGCGCGGCTTTGTCGAGAGTGTGCAGCTCGAGAATGGCGAGCATGTCCACGCCGACCTATTCCTCGATTGCACCGGCTTCCGCTCGCTGCTGCTCGGCAATGCGCTGGAGGTCGAATTTGACGACTGGACGCACTGGCTCCCCTGCGATCGCGCGCTGGCCGTGCCGTGCGAAAAGGTCGGACCGCCGACGCCTTATACCCGCTCCACCGCGCGCGAGGCGGGCTGGCAATGGCGCATCCCGCTGCAGCATCGCACCGGGAACGGCCATGTCTACAGCAGCCAATTCACCACCGACGATCGCGCCGCGGAGATCCTGCTGGCAAACCTCGACGGCAAGGCTTTGGCCGATCCCAAACCGCTCCGCTTCACCAGCGGCAAGCGCCGCAAATTGTGGGACCGCAACGTCATCGCGCTCGGCCTCGCCGGCGGCTTCCTCGAGCCGCTGGAATCGACCGCCATCTATCTCGTCCAGGCGGGCATCAACCGCCTGATGAGCCTGTTCCCCGACGCCGACTGCGACGTCGCCCTGCAGAATGTCTACAACCAGCAGACCGACTTCGAATATGAGCGGATCCGCGATTTCCTGATCCTGCACTACCATGTCACGCAGCGGACGGATTCGGCCTTCTGGAACTACGTCCGGACCATGAATATCCCGGACTCGCTGCAGAGCTATATCGACCTGTTCGTCGCCAACGGTCAGTTCTTCCGCAACGGCACCGAAATGTTCGGATTGACGAGCTGGGTCCAGGTGATGCTCGGCCAGGGCCTCTATCCCCGGACCTATCATCCCGCCGTCGATTGGATTGCGGATCCTGATCTGCACGCGCTGGTGGATCACGTCGAGAAGGTCGTCGCGTCGAACGTGTCGCTGATGCCGCCGCACGAGCAGTTCATCACGCGCTGCTGCGCCGCGACGGGCGGCTGATGAAGGACGGCTCCCCGACTAAAGTATCCTTTTAGGACGACGCGCATTTGGCCGTTAGCGGCCTGTCTATTTCGACCTGAGGAGGGGAACGCAATGTTTCTGAAACGATTTTTGGCGGGCCTTGCGCTTGCTATTGCAACTGCTGGGTTCATTCCTGCCAACGCATCGCTTGTCCACATTCAGGCTAACGGAGTTGTGACCTACGCAGACGGCTCGACCCCGGCAGGATCGACCATGTCCATTGACGTGCTTTTCGACGTTAATCCGGGAAACTTTTTCTTTGATGAAAATATCACCAAATATTCTCACATCACCGCAAGTTACTACGTTTCAGACGACTTTTCTATAAAGTATTTTAAAGTAAATATCGGCAATAATTCATACGATATCGATCAATTCGTTCTCGATAGATACGAGAGAATAGGCTTTGATGATTTTGGAAATTGTTGCGATGACTTTACATATTCAACATTCCATTTGGCGTTTTTTGGAAATGTTGGATTGTCTACCGTTGATATTTACTCCCTGTCCCATAATTTCTCCGGCAATATTTTAGACCCGTTGGACAGCCCTGGAGGAGAGTTCGGGTTCGACAACATCGGCGACAGCAGCACGATCGGAGGCACCCTCTACAGGCTAACTTCCTCCATCGTGCCGGAGCCGACTTCTTGGGTGATGCTGGTCGGTGGCTTCGGCCTGGTAGGGAAAGCGATGCGGCGTCGGCATAAAGGATGGAGGAAGTTCGCGCAGACTGAATCGCGGGAAGCCTCGTCTGATGTGTGTGTTCCTATCTTTGGAATTCGCAGCGTTGGATCATGCCCTCGTCGCTCAACTTAATAGAGCTGCGATGTCCGTGGCTCGGCGAAGGTGAATGAGAGCGCTGCCGCGTCCGAAGACGCGGCGGCACCTGAACTTGTCCTTTCTTAGGAGCTTATGAGAAGGATGCCGTAGCCTCACGGCGGATGCGCATAGCGCCGCCGATCATCGCGAAACCGACCAGCATCATGGCCCATGAGAGCGGCTCCGGCGCTGGAAGCGCGGTGACTGTAAACGTGCCTGAAGTGACGGAGCGCAGTATGCCCTCGCTGCCTGACATGAGGACGGGGACGAACCTATCAGGAAAAAGGAATCCTGCAGAACTAAAAAAAAGGTAATGCGTGCCGCTTTTTCCAATAACACCGAAATTAAATAAAGCCGCCTCCCCTTCTCCGACCCGGGTATTGGTAAATAAGAAAACTGGTAGGGCGGGATCAATTGTTGGCTCCGGCGTGAAAGGATTGTAGGTCAGGCTCATGAGCGGGTCACCATTTACGTTGCCGAGCACAGAACTGACGCGATGGTCGCCATTAATGCTGTCATCTGGTGAAAATATCTTAAAGTGAGCCGAAACAGTCAAATCGAAGCTAATATAGTCCCCTTCAAACGTCTCAGCTGAGACGGGAATCGCGCCGAGGGCCATGCAGGTTGCTATTGCGCCAGTCATCGCCCGGAGAACAAGTTTCATGTCATTCCTCCCCATTGGCCCAGTTTCAGCTGAAAGGTCGATCGATCGGCCCATTCTGGATCGCTTAAACGTGATGCGGCGGCTTGAGCATGTAGCGTCAAAACGCAGCATTATGCAGCATCATAGAGTAGAGCTACTCATACTGAGCCGCAACTGTGGAAATCCTCGTTCACGGTCGCAAACCGAACACCATGCCGAGCATGGTCAACCGCTAGAATGCCCGATCTGCAACCAATATGATGACTGGTTCGGCTGGCGGCAGCGTTCCGACCCGAACGTAAGGCTCGAGCAGTGGGCGTAATTCGGCCCAACACTCCTCATAACGTTCCTTGACTCGTAGCCCCACCTCCAAGGTGGCGGGAGTCATGCGCCAAGCGTTGGCCCCGGGGAACATGCGCTGGACCGCTTTCGTCGCCTCCAGAGTAATATCGGCTATAATCTGGCCCGCTCCAGCCGGATCTATCCTCGCGAACTGAATTAATGCATCGAGCAGCATTGCCAGAGCAAATTGCTGCCTCAGAAGTTGAGGTGGGTGATCCTTGGAATATTCCTGGTCTAGAGCCCTTTCCACGTCTGCCATAAAGATATGGCAAACAAAGACGACAAGCCCAGAAAATTCCAATGCGTCCCGACGGGTTCCCAAGCGGTTCTTCTCAGGTATGTCCCACGTTAAGCGGTCATCTGCCTGTCTGATATCCGGCTGAAGCAAGTGGGCGAGGAGGTCGGCGGCGGCTCCGCTGTCCGCGCTCCATTCGAGGGTCTGTAAATTTCGCGGCGTCTGCCACTTTCTCGGCGCGTTCTGACGCCAATCGCAGTGGCCGGCGAGCACGTGTCTCATCTCATGAAACAGGCAATAGACCATGCCCCAATAGGCCAATGCTTGCGCCATTCGCTCGCGCGGCTCGTCCGACAGCGGCTTTATAGCGCACCAAAGATGCGCGTCGGCCCATATCTGCTCAATGCCCTCGTCAAATTGCAGAGCCGTGCTCATGCAACTGAGTTTTTGTAGGAAAGCGGGATCAGACAGTAACGCGCGGAAGGCCCCGAGCAGTATGGCAGGGATACAAGCGTCGATTGCGATCAGGTATTCTTCGCTTTGTGCCTTCGTCGAAATTGCTCGGAATTTTCGGCCGTCAACAATCTGAAAATTGACCGTCACCGCCTTGCCATTTTTCGCTGCGTTGGCGACAGCCTGGGCTGTGTAGCGACGGACATCGCGGATTGCTGCCTCGGCGAGATCGTCGATACCGGGGCGAAACGAGCCAGTAGGTCCGGATAGATCCAACATGATCAGCTATCGTCTATGAACACTGCCAAACTGACAAGGCGGCAAGTTTCAAAAAAGCGATGCAGCCCTGGATCGACACGGTGACGCGGCGGTCACACCGTAAAAGGGGTGTTCAGTGTTCGGTGACACTATTCGTCCCGATAATCGATCGATCGAATTCGCGCCCTACCAATCTCTCGGCTTGGCAGCCGGCGCACTGATGATAGGCTGTCATGGTAATTCGGGGACACTATACCAATTAGGAGTTCAACATCGCGCTTGGATTGCATCCCGGCACACCGACGATACGGAAGTCGCTCAATGGTTCGCCGTGCCTTATCTCAATGTCTCGCAACCCCCGCCAACAAACAAACCTGACATACGCGTCCTGGACTGGTCTATGCGCTATTGAACCTGCTCTCCCATCTGCCACAATGGCCGACTTACGGGGGGATAAACGTGCGCCTATTGTCAGTTCCGGTAGCAATCATTTCGCTTGCCGGCGTGGCACATGCAGAGCAGCAACAGGTCCGTCGCGGACCGGCACCCGCCTGGGTCGTGCCGTCAGAGCTGCTGCCGGTGCCTGCCAACGTGTCCGGGCCGATATTCGCGCGGCGCCAGGATGTGCTGGTGCACGTCAGCGATGCGGGGCAGGCGCAATATAGCGGATCGCGTTACAAGATACTGCAATCGAACGCGCTGGAACTCGGCAATATCTCGATCGCGTGGAATCCCGCCGCCGGCGCGCCGATCGTCCATGAGATCAAGGTCTACCGCGACGGCCAATCGATCGACGTGCTGCAGAACACCTCATTCGAAATCCTGCGTCGCGAAGATCAACTGGAGGCGGCGACGCTCGACGGCATTCTCACCGCCGTGCTGCATGTCCCGGATCTGCGCGTAGGCGACGAGCTGGAGATCGACCTTACCAGCTTCGGTAGCGATCCGACCTTGTTGCACCATGAATCGGGCATCCTCCTGCTTGCGCCCAGCCCGGCGCCAGGTCGGTATCATCTTGGGCTGAGCTGGGAGCAGGGGCACCAGCCCAACGTCAAGATGACGGCGGATCTGGAGCCGGTCGCGCTGAGGAGCGATCGCGCGATCGATTTCCGCTTCGACAACCCGCCGACGGTGTCGCCGCCCGCCGACGCGCCGGCGCGCTATCAGTGGCAGCGCATCGTCCAATATAGCGATTTCGCGGATTGGGCATCGCTCTCGCGCCACTTCGCACCGCTTTACGCCAAGGCCGCGACGCTGACACCGGGCTCGCCCCTGACCGCCGAGGCGCAGCGGATTGCCGCCGCATACCACACCCCGATGGATCGCGCCGCAGCCGCGCTCAAGCTCGTCCAGCAGGATGTGCGCTACATCTATGTCGGGCTGAACGGTGGCAATCTCCAGCCCGCCACCGCCGACGAGACGTGGAAGCGCCGCTTTGGCGATTGCAAGGCGAAGACCGTGCTTCTGCTCGCCCTGCTCAAGCAGCTCGGGGTGGATGCGGAAGCCGTGCTCGTCAATTCGGAGGGCAATGACGACGGGCTCGAACAAAGGCTGCCGATGCCGCAATTGTTCGATCACGTCCTCGTGCGCGCCCATATCGATGGGGCGAATTATTGGCTGGACGGCACGTTGCCGCCCGTCGCGCGCGCCAGCCTGCAACCTTTCTATCCGGTCACCCGCGTGCTGCCGCTCAGCACCGCCGGCAGTCCGATCGAGCGGCTGGCCTGGCAGCCCCAGACGCTTCCCGACGAGATCAACCTCTACGAAGCCGACGCCCGCGCCGGCTTCGACAAGCCCGCGCATATCGTCAGCACCACCATCGTGCGCGGGATCAAGGGATTGCAGCAGGACGTGCAATTTTCGGCCGTCACCTCGGCGCAATTGCTTGCCGCGTTCCGCCAGCGTGCGATCGGCGACACATTCCAGACGATCGACGATGTGCAATGGCATTATGACGAGCAGGCCGGCGCCAGCATCCTCAGGATCAGCGGCACAGGCACGGTCGACTGGCAGGACGACGGCAATGGCGCGAAATCACTGGCGCTGCCGGGCGGCGGCTTCAGCCCACCCGATCGCCGCGTGCGCGCGGCCGACCAGGATGCCGAGGTGCCCTTCTACCAGACGCCGGACTTCGACTGCTATGTGACCACGATCCGGCTGCCCGCATCGACGCAGGCGAAGCAATGGACGTCCAAGCCCAGCTTCGTCCAACATCTGTTCGGGCGCACTTATTACCGCGCATGGGAATTGCGCGACGGATCGGTCCGCATGGTCCGAACTTCGCGCGTCGAGCGGCCGGAGATCGATGCCGCCAACGCGCGCCGCGACAATGCGCGTGTGGCCGGCTTCGACAACAGCATGGGCTGGATTTCCTACGACCCCGCAGGACGCAGGATGGCGGTCGGCAACGGGGAGCATGTTCCCGCCACTGACGAGGTGGATTGGGCCAGTGCCCCCACGGCCTGCTTGTCGCCAGCCAGCCGGCAGGCCTTGGCGCCCGTCGCGGCTGCTGCCGTCCAGGAAGGCGGTCCGAAAGCCGCAGCGACGCCCGGTTCGTCCGCCAGCCAACCATCGGCCCCGTCCGCCGCCAATGGCAAGGCATCCCCGCAACCCGACCCGGTTCGCCTGGACCAGGTACGTTTTGAGGCGAGCCCGGACATCGTCAAGACGTTGGGCATCCTTCAGCCCGACCACAATATGGACTCCGTGATCAGGCACCTGCTGGGGCTCGGTATCGCATTCGAGCGCAGCCCGGTGACCCTCGATCTCGCCGCGCTGCCACCGGATCTGGCGAAGGCGATCAGGAATCTGCCGAAGGGCGAACCGTTCATTCTTCCCACACGCAGAAAGATAACGGTCAATGTCATGATCGGGCGCTAGCGCAATTGCGGGCCAGGCGGAATCATTTGGCGACGCAGAGCCGGCAGCGGAAAAATTCGGGGACACAATGATTTTTGGGGCCACGCTTGGGTGGATTCAAGGCTGTGGGCGGCCTTTGGTTGAAGATAAGAACTGCAATGTCGGAGCGGTCACTATGAGGAATGCACGCTGGAACGCCCTGCTTCACGCGGCAGCCTGCGCCGCGCTGGTCTGCGCGTCTCCGGTATGGTCGAGCTCCGTGCTGCTTCGACCTTCGGACGCGCCCGTTCTTGACCAGACCGCCGACGCGCCGGAACGGCCGGCGTCGAGCGCGATGCCCCCGATCGACGCGCTCGCACGCCCTGAGGAGCAGGCCGTGCTTGCCGAATTCGCGCGTGCGATGGGCGGCCCGGACGGCCGGAATCCGAAGACTTTGCTGCCGATCCTCGACCGCATTCTTGCGAAGCTGCCGCGGCCCACGATGCTGCGCGGCTACGTCCAGTTGATGCGCGCCGCCGTTTTCGAGGCGCTCGATCGGCACACCGAGGCCATCGCCGCCGTCGAGGAGTCGATCCGCCTGCTGCCGGGCTATGCCGGGCCGCTGCTGACCGCCGCCGGAATCTATCTCTATTCGAACAATCCGGGGCTAGCGAGCGACGCGCTCATCCGGGCCAGCGAGATCGATCCGGAAGACGTGCGCCGCGCGGGCGATTACGCAACCAGCGGTCTCCTGGGGCGGCTCGACGCCATTCGGGATCAGAAAAGGGCGCGTATCCTCAGTGACAGGCTGCTCGCCATCGGCTGGACCGGCTCTGGCGTCGGCGGCCGGTCCCAGCTGGCCGCAATGGCGATCCGGCAGGCGATGACTGAGGGCGATGTCGCGCGTGCGCGCTCGCTCGTGCCGAACCTTCTTGCGCCTGGCGCAACCTACCAGCTGCTCGCGGACCGTGCCTATGAGGCGATCTGGCCGGATCTGGAGAAGTGGGCGGGCCCCAACCTGTCCAACCAATGGACCTTGTACCTGACCGAAGCCCGCAAGCGCTGGCTCGCCGGCGGCGACCTCGAGCGCGGCGCGGATTATGCGTCCGCCCTCCGTGCCGCGGGCGACTTCGACACGATCATCGCCGAGTTCCTGCCCCTGTTCGACAAGCCGCTCGACGGACAGCATGACTGGCCGCTCCTGTTCATCGCGCCAAAGCTCGTGAACACGCTTATGACGCGCGGCCGCATCGACGACGCGCTCGGACTCTATAAGAAGGCCTCGCAGACCTGGCCGCTCGGCTCCTCCGCGAACGCGCTCAACATCTATGCCAATGAGGCGAACGCTCTGCTCTATGCCGACCGGCCCGCCGAGGCGCTGACTAGGATAGACGCGGCGATCGCGGACAGCCACCGCTGGTCGGGCGAGATCAATGTCGACGCCATCGCCGGCATGCACCAGGCGCGCGCCTGCGCGTTGCATGCGCTCGGACGCGATGCCGAAGCCGCGGTCTCCGCATCGATAGCCGGGCAGGTGGGGTATGCAAGCCAGCGCGCCGAGCTTGCCTTGTGCATGGGCAAACCGGCCGAGGCTGAGGCGGCCCTGCTGAAGGCCTTCGCCGTTCCGGAGGAGCGGACGGCGGCGATCGACTTCATGCAGCCCGACGATTCGCCCGTTATCCCGACCGCTTTCGCACGCAAGCGCCACGCGGATATGGAGGCGCTTCGGCACAACCCGCGCCTTCTCGCCGCGCTCGCACCCTTTGGGCGCGTACTACCGTTCACCCTCAGCAACGGAGCGCCGAGAACGACAAGATGAAAGCATAATGGTGGTCAAATCCGGGGAAGGTCAGAATGACAGCTCGCGGAAGGTCGCTATCGTTCAACGCTTGACAAGTGTACGTAAAAAGCGTACAGGAGTGGGTGGCGCGTCGATGCTCCCTGGCGGATCACGCGCTTTTGGCTCTTTCTCAGATTTGGCGAAGGCAACAGCACGTAACGCCCGCGCATTCGCACCGGCTAATACCGCGTCCTCACGCCCCCTGCGTCAGGCTGAGAGCCGGGGCCGGCCACACCGCAAGCTCCAAATCATCAAGTTCGAATCTGATGTTTTTTTGTTTTTTCCCTTAGGCGACCTGGTCATTTCCCCGACAACGGTGAACCCGCGCGGCAACGGATTGGGATCGGGATTGGCGGTTATCCCCCCGCCTCACGCCCGCCCTCAATCCTTACGGAAACCGATCTTCTTTAGCGCGGGCGCGATCTCGGGATTGGACATGAACAATTTCCAGATCAGCCCGCTGCGCATATTCTCGATCATAACCACCCCGGGCGCCTGGTTGAGGCCCATATAGGTTTCGTCGAAATAATTATCGGTCTCGTTATAGCCGTCGGAAAAGCCGTACACGCCCCACGTCTTCGCGCCGAGATCGCGATAGAAATGCTTGAGCGCCGCCATCGACTCCTTCGGCGTGTAGGGGAAGGATCCGAGCGGCCCTTCGGGCGTGATCGTGCCATTGTCATAGGCCTGGGACGGCCGTCCTCCCGCGTGGAGGCCCGCGGTGAAGCCCCACGCATCCGCGCCATAGCCCTTATACTTGCCCGGATTGTCGATCGCATAGGACTGGTTGATCAGCGAGATCGCCCGGTTGTTCCTGAAATAGTCGGTATAGGCATCGCGCATCCCGCGCGGATCGAAGCCCATGAACGAGAAGTGGGTGAAGAACAGGTCGGATCCATTGCCCTCCCCCACCTCCAGCTTGATGCCGTAATAGCTATTGCCGTTGGTGAAATGGTCGCCCTGCGTGGTGCGCGACCACCAGCGGCGATAGGCGACCCCGGTCTCGTTCTGCCCGGCCCAGCCGCTGTCCCACAGGCTCGCGGGAATGGCATGCGTGGGTGACGCGATCCCCAGCAGGTAAGCGATCAGGCTCTCGTTCCAGCCGATCAGCGGATGGTGGATCTTGAACCCGTAATCGGGCGACCAGTGCCAATAGAGGAATTTGCTGTCCGCACCGTCGCGATACCAATCGTAATCGACCCCGCGCCACAGGGCCGTGATCGTATCGCGTATCTCTTTCTCCTGCGGCGTGGCGTGCGTGAAATATTGGCGCGCGCAGAGCAGCCCTTCCATCAGAAAGCTCGTCTCGATCAGGTCGCCGCCATTGTCATATTTGCCGAAGAAGGCCATCCGCTTGCCGGTGCGGCCGTCCAGATAATGCGGAAAGGCGCCGTGGAAGCGCTCGGCCTTGTTCAGGAAATGCAGGATTTTCAGGAAGCGTTCGACGCCCTGCTCGCGCGTGACGAAGCCCCGGTCGATCCCCACCAGCATCGCCATCATGCCGAAGCCGGAGGCACCGACCGCCGCCTGGTTGGGGTCGCCCGGCATCACCTCGATAGCCATGCCGGACTCGGGCTGGGCGCCTTCCCAATAATAACGGAACTGCGCCTCCTGAACCATCGTCAGCAGCTCGTCGTCGTTGAGCGCGCGGGTGGTCGTGGAGACGGTCTGCGACAGCGGGGATTCCCGCCCTTCCCCATCCAGCGCGCTGATGCGGTAGGTCGCGGACTTGCCGCTTGCGCCGAGGAAGTCCTCGTAGCGGCCGATATGCCCCTTCTGGATGCCGATCGGCTCGAACGCCTTTCCGTCGGTTGAACGGTAAATACGGTAGGATTCGACCCCGGGCTCGGTATCGACCTGCCAGGACAGGTCGACATGGCGGTCATAGCCTTTGGCGGCGAGGCTGGCGGGTGCGCGCTCCGGCCCGCGCGGCGCCGTCGAGGGATCGTCGATCCTGATATCGTCGAGATACAGACTATGCGGCTTGCCGTCGTCGAGGCCCTGAACGATCGTGATGCTTGCAAGGCGCCGCAGGTCGACCGGATTGTCCGCGGTCGAATTGACCATGTCGTGGATGCCGTCGAGCGCGATATGCACCGGCACCCACGCATGCGCGGGCAAGGTCTTGATGTCGCCCAGCAACCGGATGGTCGGCGTTGAATTACCCGTCTTGTCGGTCAGGATCAGCCCGGGCGAAGCGTCCGGCCCGATCTCATCCTCGGCATAGACCCACAGCGTCAGCCGATGCCCCTCGAAGTCATTGGTGCGGAAATAATGCTGCACGTCGATCGCGACGCGCCAGTCGCCCTGGTAAACCGAGGTCCATGCGAGCCTGAGGCTGTTGGGCGGCGAATGGAAATGATCGGTCTCGACCGGAATGCGCGCATCGGTAAATTCGAGCCGGCTCTGCCCGCTGCGGCTGGCGGTGCTGAAATGATACGGCCCGGGCGCGCGCGCATTGTCGAACACGACATGCCGATCATAGCTCTGCCGATCATAGGCCTGCGCGATAACGGGAGCGGCCAGCGCCAGGCCGGCCATGACCAGGCTCGGGCCGAAAATTCGACGCGGCATCCCTCTCCCCTTTCTTTTTTTGCAGGCCGACTCACGCGGCCTCGGGGCAATTTGTAACCGGTTCCGCGAAAAAGAGGAGGGCCGATCGGCGATCGACCCTCCAGGGGGCTTACCTCGTTGAAAACTCGAAAGGAATCAGGGGGCCGCGACGGTCGTGCCGCGGATCACCAGCTCGGGCTCATGCACCTCGACACCGTCGTCCGCCTCATTCCCAGCATTCATGATCTCGGTCAGGCGGATCACCGCGCGTGCACCGATATCGGCGATGTTCACGCGTGCGGTGGTAAGCGCAAGGTAACGCGCGATCGGCACGTCATCGAACCCCGCGATCGCTATTTCCTCCGGCACGCGCTTGCCCGCCGCGCGCAACGCCTGGAGGCAGCCGACCGCCATCATGTCATTGGCGGCGAAGATCGCATCGACCTTCATGCCCTTTGCCAGAATCATATTGGCCGCGTCCTCGCCCGTATCTTCGTTGAAGTCGCCGGCAAGGACGGTGACGGTCGCATCGGGCGCGAGCTGGCGGATCGCATCCTCGAACCCTTCCCGCCGTTCGCGCGCGTCGATATTATGATCGGGCCCGGCGATATGCACGATGTGGCGTCGCCCCAGATCGATCAGGTGGCGCGCGATCGCGGCGGCCCCCGCGCGATTGTCGATCGCCATCGAGGGGTGGTCCATCATCGGCTCGGGCGTGTTGAGCAAGACCGCGGGAATACCGCGCGGCATCGATCCCACCCAGCCTTCGGTACGCATCTGCGGACACATGATCAGCAGGCCATCGACGCGGCCATGCATTGCGCGCAACGCCTGCCCCGCCTGGACCGGATCGGCATGCATGTTGGACAGCAGAAGCTGGAGGCCGAGCCTGGTCGCCTCCCGATCCATGCCGCGCACGATCTCGGAGAAGAACTCGCCATGGAGGTCGGGCAGCACCACCCCGATCGCATTGGAGCGCGCCATCGAAAGGCTGCGCGCGCCGGCATGGGGGACGTAGCCGAGCCGGTCGGCGACCGCGACGATCCGCGCGCGCGTCTCGGGCCGAACGCTCTTATGTCCGTTCAGCGCGCGGGAAACTGACGCAACCGATAATTGCGCCTCCCTCGCGACATCGCGAATTGTTGCTTCCGCCATGACACCCACACCCTCTCGCGTGCCTAATGCCCCGAATTCGCGTCGGACGCCACCACTGCCGCGCCGAAAGATGTAACCGGTTCCGAGTAGCGGTCAAGGGATTATGGTAGCGGTACCGGACCGAAACGGACCATCTTGGTCCACTGGCAGAACCGAGGAAGGCCTCCTAGAGCGGCGATACATGACCTCGCTCTTTCGACACCTGGCGGATGCGCTCGACCGGCTTGAAGAGCGCCATCAGCGCCGATCGCTCGTGGCGACCCGCATGTCCGGGCCGGCGCGGGTGGAACGCGATGGGCGGGACTTGATCGACTTTTCGAGCAACGACTATCTCGGTCTCGCGGGCCACCCGTTGCTCGCCGAACGCAGCGCCGAATGGGCGATCCGCCATGGCAGCGGCAGCGGGGCATCGCGGCTGGTGACGGGGACCAGCCCCGAACATCTCGCGGTCGAGACGCGGATCGCGCATTTCAAGGGCACCGAAGCCGCCTTGCTCTTTCCAAGCGGTTGGCAGCTGAATGCGGCGGTGCTCGCGGCCCTGCTCAAGGCGGCGCCGGGGGCCCTGCTGTTCACCGACCGGCTGATCCACGGCAGCCTGCATGCGGGCGCGGCCGGCCATCGCCAGATCCGCTTCCGCCACAACGATCTCGACCATCTCGAGGAGCTGCTGGCCGCGCATGCCGACCGGGATGGTCCACGACTGATCGCCACCGAGAGCGTGTTCAGCATGGACGGCGACCGCGCCGACGTCGAACGGCTAGCGCGGATCGCCCGCGTTCATGACGCCTTCCTCTATCTGGACGAGGCGCATGCGACGGGCGTGCTCGGCCCCGACGGCGCCGGCCTGTCGCGTGGCGTTGCGGGCGGCGTCGACCTGGTAATGGGGACCTTCAGCAAGGCGATGGGCTGCTTCGGCGCCTATATAGCGGGTTCGCGCCTGCTGATCGACTATCTGGTCAATGCATGCGGAGGCTTCGTCTTTTCGACCGCGCCGCCCCCGGCCATGCTAGGCGCGATCGACGCAGCGCTGGATCTGGTGGCGGACATGGGGGAGGCGCGGCAGCGGCTGGCGGATCATGCTGCATATCTGCGTAGCCGGCTTGCCGAGCATGGCATGGATACGGGCGCAAGCAGCACCCAAATCGTGCCCGTCATCGTCGGCCAGGCCGAACGGGCCTTGGCACTATCGGCAGCGCTGACCGCGGACGGGCTGCTGGCAAGCGCGATCCGGCCGCCAACCGTGCCGCAAGGCACCAGCCGCCTGCGCATCGCGCTACACGCAAGCCACACGCGCGAGGACGTCGACCTGCTGATTCGTGCGTTGGTGCGCCAGATACGATGAGCCGGCCTACCCTCCTCCTGCTCCATGGCTGGAGCTTTGACGCGCGTTTGTGGGATGCGCTGGCCGCCGCGCTGCCCGATTTCCCGATTGTCCGCTGGGATCGGGGCTATTTCGGTGAGAAGGCCGAATCGATGATCGATCCCCCGTTTGTCGCGGTCGGCCATTCGCTCGGCGCGATGTTGCTGGCCGATCTTCTGCCGCATGATGTCCCACTGGTGGCGATCAACGGTTTCGACCGGTTCAGTGGTGACGGCGCGGTTGCTCCGCGCGTGGTCGAACGTATGCGCAGCCGCTTTGCGGAGGACCCGGCAGTGGTGCTCACCGAATTCCGCGCGCGCTGCGGTGCCCCGCCCGCGCCCGAGGATATCGACGAAAGCAGGCTCGCGAGCGATCTCGCCTTACTGGGATCGCGCCACATCGCCTCCCGCCCCAATCGCATCCTGGTTTTGCAGGGAAATCAGGATCCAATCCTGCCAGAAACGCTCCGGGCGAGCGTCTTACCCGGTGCGGAGCGGGCAACGCATGCCGAGGGCGGCCATCTCCTGCCGGTAAGCCATCCCGCATGGTGCGCAGAGCAGATCGAGGCCTTCCTGTGCAAGTAGCGAACGCCTTCCATCGCGCGGACGATTATGACCAGCACGCGGCGGTCCAGGCGATCGTCGCCGATCGGCTGGCCGAGCGGATCTTGGCGCTCGGCCTGCCCGATGGCAGGCGGGTGCTTGAGATCGGATGCGGCACCGGCTTCCTGGGGGCGGGCCTGATCGGGCAGCTGCCTTATCGCCATTATTGGATGACCGATCTCGCGCCCGGCATGGTTGCCCGGGCGCGCCAACGCTTCGCCGGGACGGACGCCGTCGACTTCGCCGAAATGGACGGCGCTGAGCCGACGATCCCCGGCCCGTTCGATCTGATCTGCTCCAGCCTGGCGATGCAATGGCTGCCCGATCTTGGCGACGCGGTGACAAGGCTACGTCGGTTGCTGACGCCAGGAGGACAGATCGCCTTCACGACGCTCGCCGCCGGGAGTTTCGCGCAATGGCGGGCAGCCTATGAGGGCGAGATGCCCGGCACGCCGGACTATCCTTCGGCCGACGCCCTGCGCGCGCTTGGCCTGGAGGTCACGATCGAGACGATCGATCACCGCTATCGCGACGCCCACGACTTCTTGGCGGCGCTCAAGGCGATTGGCGCGGGCACGCCGCAACCCGGCTATCGGCCGCTGCCGCCATCCTTGCTCCGCAGGATCATGAACCGGTTCGACGCCCAGGGTACCGACGTGCGCTATGCGATCGCAACCTGTGTCGCCGGGGCGGTATGACCAGGTCGATCATCGTCACCGGCACCGATACCGGCATCGGCAAGACAGTCTTCGCAGCCGCGCTCGCCACCGCGCTCGGCGCCGCTTACTGGAAACCGATCCAATCGGGCCTCGACGGCGCGCTTTCGGATAGCGAGGCTGTGCGGCATCTGGGCGTGAAGCATGTGCTGCCCGAAGCCTATCGCCTGACCGCCCCCCTCTCTCCGCATCGCGCCGCCGAGCTGGATGGAATCGAGATCGATGCTAACCGGCTGGTCCTCCCAGCGACCGACCGCACGCTCGTGATAGAGGGCGCCGGCGGTCTGTTGGTGCCGGTCACGCGTTCGCTGCTCTTCGCGGACCTGTTCGCGCGCTGGGGGGCGCCTGTATTGCTGGTCGCGCGGACCGCGCTCGGCACGATCAATCATTGCCTGCTTTCGGTCGAGGCGATGCGCGCCCGCGCGATCCCGATCCTGGGTATCGCCTTCGTCGGAGAGGCGAATGAAGACAATGAGACGACGATCTGCGCGCTGGCGGGCGTGACGAGACTCGGTCGCCTGCCCCGGCTCGACCCGCTCGACGCGACGACTCTCGCCGCCGCATTCGCCGCCCATTTCCGGATCGAGGATTTCGGATGACCTCGCCGGTCTGGCATCCCTTCACCCAGCATGGGCTGGGCGAGCCGATCCCGATGGTCAATCATGCCGAGGGCGCGGCGCTGCACACAGCCGACGGGCGGCGCGTTATCGACGCCATATCCTCGTGGTGGGTGACGACGCACGGCCATTGCCATCCGCGGATCATGGCCGCGATCCGGGCGCAGACCGAAAAACTCGACCAGATCATCTTCGCCGGCTGGACGCATGCCCCCGCCGAAGAGCTAGCCGAGCGGCTGGTCGCCTTGTTCGGCCATCGGCTGCCTTATGTTTTCTATTCGGACTCGGGTTCCACCGCGATCGAGGTCGCGCTCAAGATGGCGCTGGGTTTCTGGCTCAATCGCGGCGAGCCGCGCCATCGCATCCTGGCGATGGAGCATGGCTATCATGGCGACACGATCGGCACGATGTCGGTCGGCGCGCGCGGCGTGTTCAACCGCGCCTACACGCCGCTTCTGTTCGACGTCGACACCATCCCTTTCCCGCAAGGCGATGGCGCTGCCACCCTCGAAGCGCTTGAACAGGCATGCCGCGCCAGGCCCGCGGCCCTGATCGTCGAGCCGCTCGTGCTCGGCGCGGGCGGGATGCTGTTCTACGACGCGCATATCCTACGCGCGATGCGTGAAATCTGCGCGCGGTATGAGATATTGTTCATTGCCGATGAGGTGATGACGGGCTGGGGCCGTACCGGCACGCTTCTCGCCTGCGACCAGGCCGATGTGACGCCGGATATCCTCTGCCTGTCGAAAGGCCTGACGGGGGGCGCGGTGCCGCTCGCGGTCACGCTCGCGAGCCAGGCGGTCTTTGACGCGCACCTGTCGCAGGATCGCACACGGATGTTCTTCCATTCGTCGAGCTACACCGCCAACCCGATCGGCTGCGCGGCGGCACTCGCCAATCTCGATATCTGGCGGGACGAGCCCGTGCTCGATCGGATCGCGACGCTGGGCGAGCGCCAGCAGAAGCGGCTCGAAAACCTCCCGTCGATCGCCCGCAATGCGCGGCGCGCGGGCACGATCGCCGTATTCGAGTTCGGCCCCGACGACGCAGGCTATATGTCGGGACTGGGTCCGCGCCTGCTCGCTTTCTTCCGCGAGCGCGATCTGCTGCTGCGCCCGCTCGGCAACACGATTTACGTGCTGCCGCCTTATTGTATCGGAGAGGAGGATCTCGACCGCATTTACGATGCGATCGCCGAGGCGGCCGAGGCGTTCGGCCCGGCCTGACCGACGGTCACGAACAGCCCGCCTTCCTGCGACAAGGTCCCCATCCACCCCAATTGGGTCAGCCAATCGCCGACCGCCCAATCATCTTTCTCGGGTGCGAACAGGCAGGCTGACGCTTCCGCCGCGCCGAGGACGGGGGGAAAGGACCGGACAAAGGAGACGCCATTTTCCGCGAACCAGTGGCGCACCTCGCGCAAACTGTGGCGATGCTCCTCCGGATGGCGATATTGGTCGCGCAGCCAGGCGGCGCGGCGTTCGGGTTCGGCGGCACGGTCGCGCAGGATCGGATCGAACGGAATCCAGCGCTCGCCCGTCAGGCGCGCGACCACGCGCCGCATCCGCAGCGGCAGCCGCGCCACTGTATTGTAAAGGCCAAGCACGATCATCCCGCCCGGCCGCGCCAGCCGCGCGATCCGCGCGAAAGACCTGCGCGGATCGGGCGTGTGGTGGAGCACGCCCGAACAATAGACCACGTCGAACGCTCCCGCACGGAGCGCGGGCCGGGCAAGATCGGTTTCGACGAAGGACGCGCCCTTGATCCCGAAGCGCCGTGCCGCGTCGGCGGCGAGCAACAGCGAGGCGCGCGTCAGGTCCGCCCCGATCACGATCCGCTCGCCGCGGGCGAGGAACAGGCTCATCTGGCCTGTGCCGCATCCGATCTCCACGATGCGCGCATCGGGCGCGATCGCGGCATCGAGCCTTTGCGCGAATTCGCTGCTGCTGGCGCGCGCGCGCAACCAGCTCAGGCTCGCTTCGGGCGGATAATTGGGAAAGGGCGTTTCGGTATAGAAATCGCGGACCGTCTCGGTCCGCGCGTCGCCGGGCAGGCGCAGGTCGGGTACGCGGTCCACCTCCTCGAAGGCAGCGCCGCAGCCACCGCAGCGCCAATCGGCGGCAAGCGCTCCGCCGCAGGCGGGGCATGCAAGCAAGGCCCGCCGTTCAGCGTCCATATGCTAGAAGATCGAGTAGACGAACGGCGCGAGCGCCTCGACCGTGGCAGCCAGCGTAAGGATCAACCCTGTCAGGCACAGGAACAGCACCAGAGGCACCATCCAGCGCTTACCCGACCGCGAATTCCACAGGTTCGAGGCGAGCTCGGCGGTAGTCCCGAACGCGCTGCCGAAAACGATGAGCTGCCGCCCGATGCGGCCGCGACGTTTGATCATGCGACATTCTCCAGGATCTGGGCACGAACGACCCGGGGTTTGGTCACGCAGACATTGCCCGCCACGAGCAGGTCGATCCCGCAGCGCCGGAAGGTCGAGTAAGCTTCCGACACCGTGTTCACGATCGGCTCGCCCGCGAGATTGAACGAGGTATTGAGGAGAACGGGCACGCCCGACCTTCTGCCATAAGCTTCGAGCAAGGCATGAAGCCGGGGTTCCATATCGCGTTCGAGCACCTGCACCCGCGCGGTTCCATCGACATGCGTGATGCCGGCCAGCCGCGACTGCCATTCGGGACGGACCGGAACCACGCCCGACATGAACCGCGCGAGGCGCGCGCCGCCGGGCGGCAGCTCGAAGAAGCGATCGGCGTGCTCGGCCGCCACAACAGGCGCGAAGGGACGGAATTCCTCACGATATTTAATGTCGCGGTTGAGCCGGTCGCGCATCGCCACATAATGCGGCGCGGCCAGGATGCTGCGATGACCGAGCGCGCGCGGGCCATATTCCAGCGCGCCATCGACCCAGCCGACGATCTTGTCGGCAGCCAGCGCGTCGGCAACCTCCTCGATTACCTGCTCGCTCCTAGCGGCCGGAATGCCATCCTCCTGCGCGATGCGAAGCAACGTCGCCTCGTCGGGTTTCGGCCCCCAGAAAGGATGATCGGGCACGGGCTTATGCGGCTGGCCGAACATTATGCGGTCGGCATAGAGCGCCGCGCCCAATGCGCAGCCGGCATCACCCGGTGCCGACGGCACGAACAGCCTCGCGAAACCCGCTTCACGCAGGATCCGCGCATTGGCGACCCCGTTCAGGGCGACCCCGCCACCCAGGCAAAGGTCCCTCATGCCGGTCTCGCGCTGCAGATCGGTCGCGATGCCGACCATCACCTCCTCCAGCAGCGCCTGCGCGCTGGCGGCGATGTCGGCAAAACGGCGGCCTTGCTCACTCCTGAGATCGATCGGCTGCCAGCGTTTGCGTGGCGGACCGAACAGGGCGACGAAGCGATCGGAAAAGCCGCTCTCGACCTTCCCCAGGAAATCGAAAAAGGCGAGGTCGAGCGTGAAGGCGCCGTCAGCCGTCGGCCGCAGCAGCCGGCGCATGTCGTCGATCCGGGTGGGCTGCCCATAAGACGCAAGTCCCATGACCTTATATTCGCCCTCGTTGACGGCGAACCCGAGATACGCGGTCACCGCCGAATAAAAGAGCCCGAGCGAATGCGGGAAGCGCAGCTCGCGCAACATGCGGATCTCGCTCGATCCGTCGGCGCGCTTGGTGCCAGTGCCCACCGTAAGCGTGGCCCATTCCCCTACCCCGTCGGCGGTAATGATCGCGGCTTCCTGCGTCGGCGCGGTGAGGAAGGCCGCGGCGGCATGCGACTGATGGTGCTCGATGCAATGGACCCGGCGCGTACCGATACCCAGCTGCGATGCGATGAGACCGCGCACCCACAATTTCTCGCCAAGCATGTTCTTCATGGCCTTGGGGTAACTACGCCAGGACCCGGGCCAACCCTGGAGCATACCGGTCAGCACCCGATCGAATTTGAGCGTCGGCTTTTCGTAGAAGATAACCGCGTCGAGATCGTCGGGCGAAAGGCCGGCATGGTCGAGGCACCATTCGATTGCGGCGAGTGGAAAGCCCGCATCGTTCTTGTGCCGCGACAGGCGTTCCTCCTGCACCGCGGCGACCGGCATGCCATCGATCACAAGCGCGGCGGCGCTGTCGTGATAATGGCCTGAAATGCCAAGTATCTTCATCGTGCCGCCCTCTCGTCGACGGTGACCCAACCAGGTTTCTCCCGCTTCGCGTTGCGCTTGGCCATCCAGGCGAAGGGCGGCAGCAGCAGGAAGAATTGCAGCGTGAGCGCCACGCCTGCGATCACGCCGGCCAAGGCGGTGGCGAAGCGCAAGTAGGCTTTCCACAAGCGCCTGAGACGCGCCCACCATAAGATCCGGCGCGTACGGCGCGGCGCGATCCGGCGCAGCTCACCATGCGTATAACTCTTGTGCTCGTCCTCATCGTGCAGGATGCGCTGAAACAGAATGCGCGTCGCCGGATCCTTGTCGATCACGCGGGCATAGCGCGCGAAATCGCGCGCGGCAGCGCTCTCCGAAAGATGAAGGAAAGCGAGCAGATCGGCGTCCTTCTCGCGCGACATATCCAAGCCCTCCATTCCGCGCTCCCCCGGCGCCATCCAATCTGCGAGTCCTTCTTTCGCCTCGCCGGCCGCATCTTTGCGGAGCGCACGCCCACGCGCCTGAAACATATCGGCATGGCGCGCCTCGTCGCGCGCGTGAACCAGATAGCGCGCGCGGAGCACCGGATCGTGGGTCAATTCAGCCGCACGGACAAGGTCCCGGCCGCCGCTTGCCTCAACCTCGGCAAACTCCAGCAATTTGCGCGCGCGCCGTTGCGGATCGGCCCAGATGAGGCGATGGACCGGCCACAGAATCATGCCAAATAAATCGCCAAAAAAAGCCACGCTGCGATTTTGCTGTGCCGCTTCGCGCGGTGCATCGCCCTGGAGGCCATGCGCGCCCAAGCCGTTTCTCCCTGCTCTCATGCTTTTTAGAGGCCGATCGGGCTTCGGCGGTTCAACCTTCGGTCAGTCCGAAAATTGCACCCGGAAGGAAACCTGATGCGTAGCCGCGGGAACAGAAGCAAAGGCTATAAGGGAACGCGCATGACGATCGATTTCTACGTGGAACGGCGGGTGGAGCGGTGCTGAACCCGGAAATGCGCTTGCCCCCCCGCGCGCACCTGCATGCGATCGGAACGGCAGTACCCAGCCTCGACGTCCATCAGGACTTCATCGCCTGGGCAACCACCCGGCTGACGGACCGCCATGCACGAGCGCTCTTCCAGCGCATGGCCGCGCGATCGGGCATCTCGCACCGCTGGTCGGTGCTGCCGACGGCCAAGGGCGGGTCACCGATTACGCCAGGCGGCTTCTATTTTGGCAATCGGCTGCCTTCGACGGCAGCGCGAATGAAGCTGTACGCCGAAAAGGCGCCCGAATTGGCTTTGGCAGCGATCGAGGCGCTGGCCGAGAAGGAACCGCTGGGCGAAATCACGCATCTGGTGGTGGCGAGCTGCACGGGCTTCGTCGCACCGGGCATCGATCAGATCATTGCGCGAAAGCTCGGCCTCAGCCCGTCGGTGGAACGGACCTTGGTAGGCTTCATGGGCTGCTACGCAGCGGTCGCCGCGTTGCGCGTGGCCTATCATATCGCCCGATCCGAACCGCAGGCGCGTGTGCTTGTCGTCACGGTCGAGCTTTCGACGCTGCACCTTGTTGAAACCGAAGAGATCGAGCCCATGCTGGCGATGCTTCAATTCGCCGATGGCGCCGCCGCCGCGATTGTCAGCGCCGAGGAAGGCGGGCTTGCCATCGACCGCTTCTTCGCGGCGACCCTGCCAGACAGTAGCGAGCTCATCCAATGGCGTATTGGCGATGCCGGCTTCGAAATGCATCTGTCGGGCAAGGTGCCAGGGCGGATAGCGCAGGCGTTGCACGACCCCGCCCTGCGCCAGGAAATCCTGCATCAATGCGCAGCCGATGACGTGCGTTGGGCAGTCCATGCCGGCGGCCGCTCTATCCTCGACGCGGTCGAAGGCGCGTTGGACTTGCCCGGCCAGGCGCTCGACGCCTCACGCGGTGTGCTCGACAGCTACGGCAATATGTCCTCCGCGACGCTTATGTTCGTGATGGAGGACATCATGGCCCACGACGATCCGCGCGACGGCATCGCGTTGGCTTTTGGACCAGGCCTTGCCGCCGAGGGCTTCAGTTTCAGCCGCGCTGCATGAGCAAGCACGAAGCGCTGGTTATCGGCGGCGGTCCAGCGGGATCAATTGCCGCAATGCGACTGGCACGCGCCGGCGTGCGCGCCTTGCTCGTCGAGAAAAGCAAGGAAGGCCATGACCCGGTGTGTGGCAGCTTCGTCAGCGCGGACGCGCTTGAGTTGATGAGTCGTGCCGGGATCGACCTCGGCGTACTCGGCGGTCACCCGATCTACCGGATGCGCTTCCAGCTAGGCCGACGCCGGCTCGAAGCGGACCTGCCTTTCCCCGCGATCGGCCTGTCACGTCGCAAACTCGACGCGGTGCTGCTGCAGGCGGCGCTCGATGCCGGCGTCGACGCGAAGTTCGGGCTTGGTGCAAGGTCCCTCGCAGGCAGCCGCACGGCAGGCTTTGCCGACGGAAGCAGTATCGCGGCGGATGCAATCATCCTTGCTACCGGCAAGCTCAATCTCCGCGGCGTCGCTCGGCCCGGCGACTCCGCGCATGGCAGCGCCAAGGTGGGCTTGCGTCTCGCCTTGAGGCCCGACGCGGCCAGCGTTGCCGGCCTGATGGGGATGATCGAGTTGCACCTGTTCGCGGACGGCTATGCTGGCTTGGTCCTGCAGGAGGATGGAAATCTCAATCTCTGCCTTTCAGTCGGCTCCCAGCGGCTGCGCGACGCGGGTGGATCGCCCGATCATTTGCTCGCGGCGCTGGAGAGGGAGGCGCCGCTGCTCGTGCAGCGGGTCGCAGCGGGAACACCACTTGGCGGCTGGAGAAGCATCGCACGTATTCCCTATGGCTGGCGCGCGAGGGACACCGTGCCCGGGCTGTTCCGCGTCGGGGATCAAGCAGCGGTGATTGCCAGCCTCGCCGGCGACGGAATAGGTATCGCCGTCGCAAGTGCCGTCGCGGCATCGGATGCGTTGCTTGAGGGCGGGCCGGCGGCGGCGCCGGCCTATCAGCGCGATTTCGCACGCCGCGCACGGCGTCCTCTCGCTTTTGCCGAGTTGCTGCGGGCGATCGCGGAAAGCCCTGGCTGGTCGCACCCGATAGCGCGGATGCTGAGCATCCGTCCTCAGGTCCTGGCATGGGGCGCAACCGCTACCCGAATAGCCGCCTAACGCTTGGTTCGTTCCACCGAGAGGCGGAAGGGAAAACGGTTCACGATCCTGATTCCTTCGTGCGCGATCCCGGCGTCCTGCAGGATCGCACGCCATTCGTTCTTGCGGAATGAGCGCGCGATCGAAAGCTGGCCGTCCTCGCGCACGATTCTGTGGACGCCCAAAAGGCGCGCCAGCAATGGAAAGCCATAATAAGCGAACGCATGGCGGCGCAGATCGCTGATCAACCAGCCGCGTAGCGTGCGATCCTCCATGAAATGGAGGAATTCGCGAAGCTGCTGGTCAGTCATGTGATGCGTGACCTGGCTACTGACGATAAAATCGAACGCCCCCGGCAAATCGAGGCAATCGCCTGTCAGATATTCAATCGGCAGATCTCGCGGCGTCGTTGCGCGTGCGATGCCGGCGCTCCGCGGATTGATGTCGACCCCGACCAGGGAGACCGAGATACCCCGGTCGCGCGCCCAATAAGCGACGCGACGCAGGAGGTCGCCCTCGCCGAAACCGACATCGAGCAGGCGGAAGCGGACCAGACCCTTTGCCGCTTGGTCGAGATAGGTCAGCAAGGGATGCGCGGTGAATGTCCAACGATTGACCCGTGCCAGCCCGTGCAGGACCCGGACATAGGTCGCCGCGTCAAGTTCGACCGAATCCATTTGCTCCTCATCGCGGCAACGGATCGCAAGGTTGGTCACGATTGCATCTCCCGCCGGAGCACCGCCAACACCGCCAGACTCATGGCCGCGTTGGCGCGCGCGTCGGGGTGGCCATCGCCGGGGATCGTCCAGTCTGGGTCGATGCTGACCAGGACAAAAGGCAGGCCCGCAAGAACCTGCTCCCGCAGGCGGCGTTCGATCGGCTGCTCTGGGCCGAATTCAGGGACCAGGATCAGCGGCTGTGCACCACGCGCGCGCGCCGCCGCGACAATCGCAACGAGGCTGGCACGCGTCGCAGCCAAGCCTGAATCGATGCGGGCAGCCGAATGATAGGGCAGGAGCTTGTGCACCAATTTGCCCAGCCGCCAACCGGGCTCGGCCGCATGCCAGCGCAAATTCGCGTCAAGCCGCGGGCGGTGGCGATCCAGGCTACGCTCGATCATCATCGGCGCGAATATCGCAACGACCGCCTTAGCGCGCGCGAAATGCGGCAATTCCTGCCGCAGCCGCAGCCATTCCTGATCGGTGCCATAGCCGTTGACCGAGAGGTTTACGGGCTGAAGCCCGGCCCGCGCGCCGATCTGCGCCGCGGCGGTCTCATTCCAGTTCAGCCGGTAACCGAACAGAATCGATTCCCCGACGAAAAGAATGGAAGGCCGCTCGGGATCGAGCGGGCGGCGGAGATCGGCAACCCGCCGTCCCTGCGCATCGACATCATAACGGATCGTCCGACCCTGATAGGTTTCGAAGCCGACGCGATCGGGAACATTGACCCAGCCAAGCACGGGCTCGGCATGACGCAGTGGCTCCTCCTCCGCCACCCAGCGATCGAGCTTTTCCCAATTGCCGGTACGAAGGATTGCCTCGCTGGCGAGCACCGCCAAGGCGCCGGTCAGGACGAACAGGAGGAGCGAAAATGCAAGATCCCGCCCCTGCCCCGCGCGAAGGATCCGGCGAAGATGTCGACGCGCAAGCAACGCCAGAACCAGGCCGAGCGCGATAAGTATTACGCGCTCGCCTGCCCAGATCAGGATTTGATGGCTACGGGGCACGAACAAATGCGGCAGCAAATGCCGGTCGAGCCAGGCATGGTCGGCCACGAGCGCCAGCAGGGTCAAAGCCAGACCGAGACCGAGGCAAATCCATTCCGCCACACGCGGCGCGAACGCCTTTCCCCGCTTCTCCAGATCAAAATTCGCCGTTCTTGGGACCATTCTTATTGAACGACGATCCGGCCGGTCATGCCGAAGCTGCTGTGCATGAAGTGCGAGCAATGACTCTTGTAGGTTCCGAGCGTGTTCGCGACGAGACGCACGTCGGCGGATTCTCCGCCGCTCAATTCGACCTCGCCTTTTTTGACCTTGGCGCCATCTTCAGGCGCGATCGTCGCGGACGCGAAAAATTCCTTGGCCACGAAATCATGCCCGCCCGACGCGCTGTTGACGAAGTGCAGCACGTAAGAACGGCCGCGCGTCAGCGTGAGAGTCGAAGGGTTGAACTTGAAGTTGGACATTTCGATGGTCAGCGCCTGCGGCGGCTGGCCAGTGGCCGCCCCGCTAGCGAAGGCCGCGAGGAGGGCGCTGAAGAGGATGGAACGGCGCATAAAAGTCTCCTGGCACAGTCTCGCGAGCGGGGCGGCACCACCCTCCCCTGCTCCAGCGCCTTTGGGGAGCGACGCCGGTGAAGGGCGGTCGTGCGTGCTGCACGCACAGCTAAGTGTCCGCTAGCGAGCATTTCGTTCTTGAGCAGAGACGAAGCGTTAATTTTGAGCGGCAAAACGTGTTATTCATACGCAACTTGAACCGAAACCCGCCTGTGGCGCACTAAAGGGCGAGAAAGGAGCATCGGCCTTGAGTGACGGTATCGTCGCGCACAGGCAGACGGGGGAAGTCGGACAGGCTGCCACGCCGGAAGACCTGCGCTTGTTCGCAGGGGTCCGGGCGCGCGAGTTGGGCGCTTTCGAAGCCCTCTATCGTCTGTACCATCCGCGCCTTGCCCGCTTCCTTTTGAACCTGCTTCATCGGCCGCAACTGGTCGAGGAAGTGCTCAACGATACCTTGTTCGTGGTGTGGGAGCGGTCGGACACGTTCCGCGGTGCGAGCAAGCTTTCGACCTGGATTTTCGCGATCGCCTACCGAAAGGCGATGAAGGCGTTGCGCCGCCTGGACGAGCCGGTGGAAGATCAGGATGCCGACATGCGGCCCAGCGATGGCGACGCTCCTGATGCGCCCTTCGGACGTCATCGGGCGCAGGAAGCCCTTCTGGCTGCATTGGCGAAATTGTCGCCCGACCATCGTACGGTCGTCGATCTCACTTACTTCCACGAGATGGGGTATCGCGAGATTGCGGCCATCATGGATTGCCCGGTCGATACGGTAAAAACCCGCATGTTCCATGCCCGCCGCCATTTGCGGCGGCTGATGGACGGCGAATTGACGGATTGGTTGTGACGATGGCGCGTATTCTTCCCTTCATCGTGGATCCGCATCGTGAGACGCGCGATCTGATGCCGTGGCTGATCACCGGTCGGCTCGAGGCCGAAGAAAAAGCGCGGGTCGAGGCACATCTGGCGGCGTGCGAGGAATGCAGCCGCGAATTGGCTGGCGAGCGTGCGCTGGCGGGCGATGTCGCCGAACTTCCGATCGCGACCGGCATCGGCTGGGCGGCCATGCGCGACCGGCTCGATACGGCGGCGCGCCAGGCTGCGTTCGTCCCCGCATCGCCGCTCATGCGGCGGCGCTTCACCGCGCGCCGGATCGGCACGATGCTCGCCGCGCAGGCCGCTCTGCTCGCCGCCGCGGTTACGATCACGCTACGGGTCGAGACGCCTATGACGCCTTATCATGCGCTGGGTTCGGCCCCGGTAGCGATGGGGGGCAATGCGATCATCATATTCAGGCCCGACGCGCACGAACGCGACATAAGCCGCCTGCTCAAGGAAAATAACGCGCGGCTGGTGGACGGCCCGACGGCCGCCAGCGCCTATGTGCTGTATATCCCCACTGCGACGCGTATCCACGCGTTGGACCGGCTGCGCGGAGATGCCTCGGTGGTTTTGGCCGAGCCGCTCGATACTGCGGCGCTGCGGTGAAGGTCGTCAAGCTCCTGCTTGCCTTGTGGATTGCAGCCCTCGCCCTGCCGACGCCGGCAGTGGCCGCGGACGGACCGGATACCAGCCGCCAGATATTGGTGATGCTGAAAATGCCGCCCGATCATTATCGGCCGGGATCGGCTTATTCGGGCAGCTACGGTGCCGCCTCGACGCAAGGCGCTCGCAACCGCATTGCCGCGCGGATCGCGCGGCGCCACGGCTTCACCTTGGTCAATAATTGGCCGATGCCAATGCTCGGCATCGACTGTTTCGTGATGTCCCTACCCGACGGGCTCCGGCCAGAGGCCGCAGCGGAGCTGATCTCGCATGATGCCGATGTGGCCTGGTCGCAGCCGTTGCAACTTTATCATGCCCAGGCGTCCACGCCGACAGGAGACCCGTTGCTGGCTGCCGAGCCCGCCGCGGTACAATGGCATCTGGTCGAACTGCACCACGCCGCAACCGGACGCGGCGTCAGCGTGGCGGTGATCGACAGCCGGATCGACGCTGCGCACCCGGATCTGGGGGGACAGATCTCGCTCAGCGAAGATTTCGTTGGCGGCCACGGCAAGGCGGCCGAGCAGCACGGCACCGCCGTTGCAGGCGTTATCGCGGCGCGGGAGGGCAATGGAGGCATCGTCGGAATCGCGCCGCGTGCGCGCCTGATGGCGTTACGCGCCTGCTGGCAGCAAAGCGCCGCGGCAACGATATGCGACACGCTGAGCCTTGCCAAAGCGCTCCAGTTCGCGATCGACCATCGTGCGCGCGTGATAAATCTCAGCCTCAGCGGCCCGCACGACATGCTGCTCGGCCGGTTGGTCGATATCGGGCTGGCACGCGGGCAGAAAGTGGTCGCAGCGTTCGACCCCGCCACCCCCGACGGCGGATTTCCGGCGTCGCAACCGGGCGTGATCGCGGTCGCGAACACCAATTCTGCCGGAATTCCGCAACGTGTCTTCCTTGCCCCCGGGCGCGACATACCCACCACCGCGCCGGGAGGAGGCTGGACGCTGGTCGATGGAACCTCCTATGCCGCTGCGCATGTCAGCGGCCTTCTAGCTTTGATGAACGAGCGGCAGCCGGCGGGCGCGAATGCGCTGATCCGGACGCATGGAGGGAGTCTGGATGCGTGCGCTTCGCTAATGGCGGCGACCCATATCTGCAGCTGCGATTGCGCGGATGCGCGCCGGGCTGCAACGGATGAGCGCCGCTAGACTGAGCAGGCGGCGGCGCCTTCTGCTCGGCTCAGCGTTGGTCCTGCTCGCGTCCCCGGCATGTGCCGAGGTCGGCGCAACCGTGACGCTCGCCAGCCAGGATCGGTTTCGCGGCTATTCGGTCAGCGATGGCTATCCGGCCGCGACCTTGTCGCTTTCCTATGACGACGCGGCCGGCCCTTATGTCGAAGGATCGGTCATGATCGCAGGCAACCCGTCGGATGGGATCGAACGATCCCGTTTCGAGGGCAATGCCGGCTATGCCGTGCGGTTGAAGAGCGGCCCGACTTTGGATGCGGGCATCGTCCACGCAGAATATACGGGCTATCGGATTTACGGAAGGCAGGCCGTCTTCACCGAAATCTATGCAGGCCTTATTGCCGGGCATGTGTCGGCGCATGTCCATTATTCGCCCAATTATTTTCAACGCGGTGTCACAACCTTTTACGCCGACGTGGACGGGTCAGCGTCCCTGGCGCCGCGCCTTCGCCTTTCCGCGCATTACGGCATGTTGTTCCAGATCGACGGCAACCATGAACCGGCGGGCGCCCATATTCCGGATTGGCGCATCGGAGCCGCCACTGACGTCAAAGGTTTCACATTCGAGGCGGCGCTGGCGAGCGGGTCGGACAAGCGCGGTTTCTATGGTGTGGTGAGAAACGGCGGTGCCGCGTTGCTCTTCTCGGCGACGGCAGCGTTTTGATTAGTGGATGATCGTTTTCGGCGTGGCCCATGTCCGGAGCTTTAGCCGCGAGGTCGCACGGGTTTCCGCGTCCATGCTCTGCTTCATGATCTCCAGCGCCCAGCGTCGGCGCTCGTGCGTCTGTGCCGCCACCGCGTCCTCGGGAATCCAAAGTCGATAGTCTCGCATATGCGCGTCGGCCGCTGTGAAGAGGACGCAAATGTCGGCCGAGATACCGGTCAGGACCAGCCGATCGACGCCAAGCTTGGGAAGAAGCACGGGAAGATTGGTCGCGTAAAAGCCGGAAAATTGCGGCTTGATGATAAAATAGTCGCCATCGCGCGGCGCGAGCCTCGCCACCAACTCCCGGCTATCCTTGCTGCCCAGCGCGCGCTCGACCAGACGATAGCGTTCGGAATGCCACTCGCCGAAATTGTCGTTCACATAGATTACCGGCAGGCCGATGCGATCGGCGGCGTCGCGCAATTTGAGGGTGGTGGCGCCTACCTTTGCGACTTCGTGCCGCATGGCAGAAGCATCGGCAAAGTCCATCTGCGTGATCATATCGAGGATCAGCAGCGCCGTATGTCCGCGCGGCATGTCGCGATAAGGCGCAACCGCCCGTTTTGGCTGCTTCGATTTTACCGTCATGACGACTGAACACGGCTGGAGCCCCTTCGTTTCCGATGGCCGCTCTGCGCAGGCCGCCGGAAATTTTATGGGCGAGGCTGGTTCAATGTGGAGATAAGGGCGATATCTGATCGACCCTACCTCTGGAACCTTGCGCCACATGCCTCGACGAATCTCAGCATTGCTGACTGCCCTTAAGGCCGAGGTTCATCAATTTGCGACCGCGAGCGAACAGATCGCCTCGCGAACGAACTTGCTGGCGCTGAATGCTACGATCGAGGCTGCGCGATCGGGCGAAGCCGGGCGCGGTTTTGCTGTCGTCGCACAAGAGGTGAAATCGCTGGCCGGCCATGCGCGCGCCTCCTCCGCAAAATTTCGGGCGGAGGTCATCGAACGGCTCGCGCTGGGGGCAAGGATCGCTGACGAGCTGGTGGCCGATCTGGAGGGAGCGCGGCTGGTCGAACTGGCGCAATCGATTGCGCAGACGATCAGTCGTGCGCTTTACGACCGCTCGATCGACATTCGCGTCCTGGCGAACGACCAGGCGGTCGCCGCCGGCGCCCTCGCTACGAAAGGCAACGTCATCGCACAGGGTGCGGCGCTGGACAGGCTGCGCGCGCTGCTCGAAAATTCACCTTATTTCCTCAACGCCTTCATCGCAAACATGGATGGCGACATTCCGGTCTGCGCGCATGGAAATGCGGCGGTACGCAACGAAAATCTCGCCGGCGCGGAACAATTCCGAAAGGCGATGGCCGCCAAGCCGGACGAACATTGGTTCACCGACGCGGTCTGGGCGAACCCATGGTCCAACGATCGCAAGGTGCTGATCTACGTGGCGCCGCTCAGGCGCGACGGCCGCGTGATCGGCGTCCTCTATCTCGAATATGATTGGGAGGGTCAGGCGGACGAAATTCTGAATTCAGTCCAGCGCAAGGCGCTGTCGCAGACCACGATCTCTATCGTCGATCCATCCAGCCGGATCGTTGCCACGACCGGTTCCTACGCGTTCCAGCAAACGCTGGCGCTGGGATCGGCGCGCAACGAGCCGCACATTGAGACCGGCGAAGGCAGGGTGATCGCACATGCCGCCGCCGAGTCTTATCATGGTTTCGACGGGCTGGGGCTACGCTGTATCATCGAGCATATCCTGCCAGATGCGGCGCATGTCGAAGCGGCGCTCCGGCGGGACTGAACCGCTCCCAAAAAAAGGCCGCCTCGCGGCGGCCTGAAGGATAGGAGAGGATGCCTGAAAGGCGCGGCCCCTCTCGCAAAGACGGTCTGCCCTCGCAATTGCAGCATTGGCGCTTCCGGCTGCGCTTTGTGCATTTTCATATGTTGCTTCATGCAATCGCCAGAGACCAGAGAGCTCCCGCGGCTCTGCCAGACTCCCTGGAGCGATCCCCCAGATTTGTGTGCACTTGAGCCGACTCGCACCGACGTTCGAAATTCTTTGGCCAGCATCGAAGGGGTGCGATAGATCATAAAAATGATTTCCACCCATGGAAATGTTTGAAACAAGCATGGCAGAGTAAGCACTCGCATCGGCCTTGCATGTTGCGCAATTGGCAGCCGAATGCTAATAATCAGACAAATAAAGGGAGGGGGCTGAGAACCGAAATGCGCGGAAAAACGGAGGGGTCCCCTGGCCCCGCGCGCTCGCTGCGGGCCGGCCGTCGAAACTGACGCGCTCGCCCAAACCGACCGATCCGTCCGCAAGACCACCGAAATGATATGCCGTGGCGACCGCCGCGCAAATGGCGGGCATTTGCGTCCGGCCTCGGACCTAACCGTCAGATAAGGAATCATGATGAGCCCGTCGCGCCGTGAAACTTTGGGCCTGACGCTCGCTTCGGCGGGTGGCCTGGCCTTTTCCGCACGCGCGGAAAGCGGCGCCTGCAAGTCATTGACGCCCCCTCCCTCACGGCCGGGAATCGAGGGACAGCTCATTCGAGGTCGCGGCTACAACCACAATGTGGCGGATGGTTTCCTCAGCCTTCGTCCGGCATCTACGCCAGCGATGAAGGCAACGTGATGTGCCATTCGCTGTCCTATCGCGCAATCCCGTCCGGCTCGGTCACCGCGTGACCCCGTCTTTGGCTATGGCAGCCCCAAACAAGAAAGAAGGAATGATAATGGTCCTACGCTCGATCCTCCTCGCCGGCATCGCCTGGGCCGGCTGCGCGCAGGCCGCACCGATAGCGACGGTCGATCGCAACGGCAGTATGGTGTCGATCGAGCCGTACGCGCCCAATGTGGTTCGCGTGACGATCGCGATCGACCGCGATCTGGCCGACGCGGCACCGGGCTACGGCATCGTTGCGAAGAGCGATGCGGCCGGCTGGAACCACACGACCGGCGCGGCGGGCGATACTTTCACCTCGAGCGCGGTGAATCTGACGGTCAAGGCGGAGCCTTGGCCCAGCGCCCCGAGCCAGATGGCGCGCTATTTCTTCTCCGCCATCCCCCCGGTCAGCATCGATATCAAGGGTGCGGACGGCACGCCCATCGTCACGATGGGCGGCTGGGACATGGCCCCGCACGACGTTACCGGGGAACATACGTTCGCGGTCAGCGCCTCTTTCTCGGTCCAGCCCGGCGAGCATTTCTACGGGCTCGGGCAGAATCAGGAGGGCCATCTCGACCTGCGAGGCCGCACGATCGACTGCCGCCATTATTATGATGCGCCGGCTGACGAACAGGTGTGCGTGCCGGTGCTGGTCAGCTCGCGCAACTACATGATCGTGTGGGATAATCCGTCGGCAACGACGGTGTCGCCGGGCCTCTACGACAGGACTTCTTTCCAGTCCCAAGTCGGCGAGCGCGTTTCCTTCTTCGTCATCACCGGCAGCAACAGCGACGATCTCTACAAGGGCTATCGCCTGCTGACCGGCGTCACCCCGCTTCCGCCCAAGGCTGCTTTCGGCCTGATCCAGAGCAAGGCGCGGTACGAAAGCCAGGCCGAGCTGATGGGCGTCGCCAAGGGATATCGCGACCGCGGCTATCCGCTCGATGTGATGGTGCTCGACTGGTTTTACTGGACGAAGATGGGCCAGATCGACATCGACCATGCCTATTTCCCCGACCCGCAGGGCATGAACAAGCAGCTCCACGACTGGGGCATGCACAGCATCATCTCGGTCTGGCCGCGGTTCGAAAAGGAAGGCCGCTACTTCAATTATCTCGCCGCCAAGGGATGGCTGCTCAAGGACAAGGACGGCAAGGTTGTCGACGGGCTGCCGGTACGCAATGACCGCGCCGGCGCGCTGATCGACAGCACCAATCCCGAAGCGCGCGCATGGTTCTGGGGCAAGATCCGCGACAATATCCTGACTCAGGGCTTCGACTGGACCTGGCTCGACGAGACCGAGCCCGACCTGGTGCCCGACGGCTATTTCTATTCGATCGGTTCGGGCGACCGTTATCACAACCTCTACCCGCTGGTTCATACCGCCAGCGTGGCGGAGGGATCGGCCAAGGACCGGCCGAATTTCCGCAATCTGATCCTCGCGCGCGCGGCCTATCTCGGCGCACAGGCGAGCGGCGCCATCTTCTGGACCTCGGACGTGCAGGGGAGCTGGGAATCGTTCAAGCGCCAGATTCCGGCCAACCTCAACATGGCCGCGAGCGGTATCGCTTACACGAGCAGCGACACGGGTGGCTGGCAATTCCCGAATGGGCCTAAGGCGCAAAATCCGGTGTTGGTCGATCCGGCCGGCGCGACCGCGATGGCTCCCAATTATGTCGATTATCCCGAACTGTTCGTTCGCTGGTTCCAGCTCAACAGCTTCACGCCCACCTTGCGCATCCACGGCCAGCGGCCCGCGACCGCGATCTGGCAATATGGCAAGGCGGCCGAACCGATCCTCGCCGAGCAGCTGCGGCAGCGCTACCAGCTGATGCCCTATCTCTACGCCATGGGTCACGGCACCTATGAGACGGGTGCGCCCTTCATGCGCGCGCTCTTCATGGATTTCCCGGGCGACCAGACGGCGGCGACGCTCAACGACGAATATATGTTCGGACCAGCCTTCCTGGTCGCGCCCGTGACCGAGCAGGGCGCTACCAGCCGCAAGGTCTATCTGCCCGCCGGCAACGACTGGTATGACTGGTGGACCAACCGCAAGATTGCGGGTGGTCAGTGGATCGAGGCCGCCGCCCCGATCGAGCGCATCCCGCTGTTCGTGCGCGCCGGATCGATCGTGCCTTTGGGCGCGCCGATCCAGAACACCGCGACCAAGCAGGCGCTGACCGAAATTCGCGTCTTCCCCGGCCGCAACGCCAGCTTCACGCTCTATGACGATGACGGCGTGACCAACGCCTACAAGAAGGACGGCGGCAAGAGCGCGACACTCCATTGGGACGATGCCGCGAAGAAGCTGACCGCCAGTGGCGTGTTGCCGACCGGCCAGGCCCCTGCCCCGCTGGTGAAGGTGATCGGCTAGCAAAAGCCTGCTTCCCCACGCATCGGCGATGCCTGTGCGTGGGGAAGCGAATACGAGCGGCTAATATCAAGAACAGCCGTCTGTCCCGTCGACCCCGCTGCTGGACGAGCCTGCTCCGAACAGTTGCCCTGACCGTCTCGCGATATAACCGTGCGCGACTGGAATGCCCCGTCATGCTAGTCTCCGTTCCAAAGAAAGGGAGAGGCATGAAAACATTCGGGTGCGCCCTTGCGGCATTGTTTTCAACGGCTGCATTGGCGGGGCCGATCGGCCAGTTCACCGATCATCGCGACATCGGCCAGCCCGCCTCCCCCGGCACAGTCTCCTATGACCCGGGCACTGGCACCTATCAGATCACAGGGCTTGGGCGTAACATGTGGGCCGATCACGACGACTTCCATTATGCATGGAAGCGCATGTCGGGCGACGTGATCGCCGACACACAGCTGGACTTCGTAACCCCGCCGCCTGCTCCCGGCGCGACCGGCTACCTGCATCGCAAGGGCGGCATCGTGTTACGCCAGGACCTCGATCCCGACTCTGCCTATGTCGATGTCCTGCGAATGGGCAATCAGCAGATGTCGCTCCAATATCGCGAGGTAAAAGGCGGGCCGACACGACTGATCTGGGTCAATACGCCACGGCAGGGCGCGGTCCGGCTCGTGAAGATCGGGGACTATGCCTATCTCTCCACGATCGGCGCCGACGGAAAGCTCCATCCGGCAGGAGGTTCCTTCAAGCTGCGCATCGTCGGGCCTTATTATATCGGCCTCGGCGTCTGTCCGCACGACGACAAAGCGGCGGAAACGATGGCTTTCCACGATGTTCATATCGGTGCAGTGCCACACGGCATGGGCAAGCCTGTCGGCCAAACCCTTCAGACGATCAATATCGGTACGATCGCCGAACAGACTGCACTTTACCACAACAGTGCGCCAATTGCCGCGACGGGCTGGTCGCCCGACAGCCACTGGCTCTATTTCCGAAGCGGGGACACGGCACGGCGCGCGGTCGCCTGGGATAGCGGGACGGTGGAAGCGGCGGGATCCTCGGAACGGCCGGCACCCCCAAAAGGTCGGCAGCTCGAAAATGTGGTGAAGCTCGGCCTGAGTCCGCGGCTTTCACCCGACGGAAAGTGGATCGCCTATCTTACCGGCGGCGCCCCACGAGCGCCCTCGGTGGATCAGGACGTGGTTCTTAACATTGCGCCGGTCGTCGATGGCAAGCCCGTCGCCGATAAAGCGACCACGCTGGTCAAGCTGTGGGGCAATGCCTCCTCCTTGCCGCAATCGGCATGGTCGCCTGACAGCAAGACATTGGCCTTCGTCTCGCACGACTGATTGTTTCGGTTACGCCAAGCTCACAAGTTTGGCCGCTGCGGGGAAAGGGCTCCGTTCTCGTCGCCGCGGCTCTGAAATAGCGGGATGCCGGACTCCTCTTCTCACATGCAGCGCATTTTCCGCTTGCGCTACGTTTGTAGCGCGCTACAAATGTAGTCAGAGGTGAGTCATGCTTCCGCAATTACCCCCACGCGAACGTCAGATCGTCGACCTGCTCTACCAGGAAGGGTCGCGCACAGTGGCCGAGATCTGCAGCGCGCTGCCCGATCCGCTGACCGGCTCAGCCGTCCGCGCCATGCTCAAGCGGCTCGAGGACAAGGGATATGTTTGCCGCGAGGATAGCGATCGTGGTTTTGTCTATTCACCGACCGTGCCCGACAATCAGGCGCGGCGAACGGCGCTTAGCCAAATCGTGCGGACCTTTTTCAAGGGGTCCCCGGTGAGCGCGGCCAGCGCCTTGCTCGGCATGGCGCAGGAACTCGATACGCGGGAACTCGACGAGCTCGAAGCGGCGATCGCCCGCGCGCGCCGGGCACGGGAGGCCGGCAAATGACGGCAACCCTGCTCCTCCTGGCGCTGAAGTCGCTGCTTGTAGCGGCGGCGGCGCTCGCGCTGCTGCGCCTGACTCGCGCGCGGTCGGCCGCCGAACGCTCGACCATCGCGCATCTCGGTCTGTTCGCACTCGTCGTCCTGCCGTTCGGCAGCCTGGCACTGCCGTCGCTGTCGCTGCCTGTTCCCTCGCTGGTAGCCCGCGTCGCCGACGTCGGCCCGGCCGCGCGACCGGAACCTGCACATTCGCCCCCCCGCGATGCGGCACCGACAAGCGCTATTGGTTCGCCGAAGGCGGTGGCCCCGATGGCGGCTGGCACGCCTATCGCCATCGTAGCCGAGGCGGCGCGCTACGCCTTCCTGCTTCCGACGCTGTTGCTGCTTGCATTGACTTTGGTCGCGTTGCTGCGACTGGTCGGGCTGCGGGCGCGGGCGGAGGTGCTGGTCGATCCGATCTGGCTGAGCGCGCTGGCCCGGGCGCAACGGCGAATGGGGTTCAAAAGCGGCACGGCCCTGCTCAAGAGCGACGAACTCGGGTCGCCCGTCAGCTGGGGCCTGATGCGGCCGATCATCCTGCTCAACCATGAAGCGGTGCAAGCGTCGGAGCAGGCGGAAGCGATCATCGCGCACGAACTTGCGCATGTGGTCCAGCTTGATTGGGCGAAGCTGATCCTGGCACGCGTGGCGACCGCGGCCTTCTGGTTCAATCCCTTGGCCTGGATGCTGGCGCGCGAGGCACACCAATTGCGCGAGGAAGCGGCCGACGATTCCGTGCTCGCCGCCGACGTCGCCGGACCCGATTATGCCGAATTGCTGATCGGCGTCGCGCGCCATCAATGCCGGGGCGCGTTGCTGGGCGCGCATGGTGTCGCGCCGTCGAAGAGCTCGCTGGGCCGCCGCGTCCGGCGCGTGCTCGACCACAGCCCGGCACGGGGCCCGTCCGGGCGATCATGGGTCGCGGGATTCGCGACGGGCATGCTGAGCATGGCGGTGCCGCTCGCGGCGGTCACGATCGTGCCCAGCCGTACCGTGCTCGCTACAGTTCAGACCGCCAGCGAGGCTCCGCAGGCCGGACAGCGCCTGCCCGTGCCCCATCGATCGCTGCCGATCCTGGCGGCGCGCGACGTGGGGCACCCGTCGCCCATCGCCCGCAGGGCCGACACCGCGTCCAACCGGATCGACGAGGACGCGGCGGACTCGACCGACAACCCGGACGACGGCTTCCACGCGATCGACGCCATCATCGACTATCGACGCGCGATGGCACAGGCGGGCTTCGCCAACCTTACCCGCGATCAATTGGCCGGAGCACGCGCGGTCAATGTCACGTCGGACTATGCCCGCGCGATGCGGGCGACCGGCATGGCGCTCAGCATCCAGGACCTCATCGAGGCCCGCGCGATGGGACTCGACCCATCCTACGTGGCGGTAATGCGCCGATACGGAATCAACGGCACGCTGTATGACTATCAGGGCATGCGGTCGGTCGGCGTCACCGCTGATTTCGTCGGCAAGCTCCGAAAGCGTGGAATCACTATCACTTCGCCCCACCAGCTGACCGAGCTGCGCGCGGTGAAAGACGATGCCGATCCCTGAGGCCTGAGCCTCCACCCTCCTTACACCCCAAATTTCCCAATGCCCGACCGGCAACGGTCTGCCGTGCCGATCACCCGCGCCCGGCGGTAAGCCGCGGCTGCGCCAGATCCCGGAGAGCTAAGATGAAGCCCTTCTACCTGTTTCTCGCCGCCTTGCTCTCCCCCATGGCCGCTTCCCCCGCGCCCGCGCAGGAGTCCCAGCCCTACCCATCCTCCGCCGAAACATTCGTGATCCACTCGAACGTCCTCGGCGAGGACCGCAGGCTCGTCATCTACAATCCCGATAGCGTGGGCGGGAATCTGCTGCCCGCTTATCCGGTGCTCTATCTGCTCGACGAGAATGACATGTCGATGGTGGCCGGGATGGTGAAATATCTTTCGGCCTATAATGAGCAGCTTCCGGCGATGCTGGTGGTGGGGATCGACGGCGGCGATCAGCGGATGCGCGATCTCACGCCCACCCATTCGCTCTACGACAATATGGGGAAGCTCGATCCCGACCCGAACGGCTGGCTGCAGCCGAGCGGCGGCGGCGATAAATTCCTGCGCTTCGTGCGCGAGGAGGTCATGCCCTTCGTCGAGAAGAAATACCGCACGGCGCCGTTCCGGATTTTCGCCGGCCATTCGGTCGGCGGGCTGACCGCCGTCCACGCGCTTACCGCGCACCCGGATATGTTCAACGCCTATCTCGCGGTCGCTCCTTCCCTCTGGTGGGATAAAGGCGGCTTCGTCCGATCCGCCGCCAAGCATTTGCCCACGGGCGCGGACAAGAAGTTTCTGTTCCTGGCGGATTCGCCCGAGGGCGGATCCTTCACCGTCGATATCAAGAGCTTCCTCCGAGCGCTCGCCGCGCACAAGGCGACGGGCTTTCATTGGACGCGCGCATATTATCCGAACGAAACCCACGGCAGCATTGCCGCCAAGGCCTATTATGACGGCCTGCATTATCTTTATCCGCAATGGAATCCGCCGGAGGAGAATCGCACAGCGGCCTCGATCAGTCGCCATTATGCGACGATGTCCAGCCGCCTGGGATATGACGTGCAGCCGCCGCTCGGCCTCGTCGGCGATTGGACCGATCAATTCCTCCGCAAGGGGATGATCGCCGACGCTATCGAAATGGCCCGGATCAACGTCCGCAATTTCTCGACGAATGCATGGGCGCATGCCAGTCTTGGCGATGCCTATCACGCCAGGGGCGACAATCCCGCCGCGATCGCCAGTTACAAGAAGGCAGTCGAACTCGCCCCGGACGACAAGCAGATCAAGGACAAGCTCGCCGCCGTCATGCTTGTGCCCGGCCGTGAATAAAAAAGGCCCCGAAGCTCGAGGCCAATATCGGCTCGAACGGGCCCGCGTCCGCGATCCGCTGACCGGATTGCCCCGTGCGATCAGCAACACGCACGATCGCTGGGCCCAGCTTACCCTTCGGCGCGATGGATGAAGATCAATTTCCAGATATACAATCTCAATGACGGCCACACGCGCTATTGGCGCAACGTCTATACGGGCCGCCGCGATGCGACGCCGCTGGCATCACTGGAACGCCAGCGCCTGGTCGTTGGGCCCATCTTCAAGCTGGCGGTAAGCGGGACGTTCTGAGGACCAGCGGGCACCGGCGTCGTGCGTTTCACCCCCCTTGAATAAGGTTCGCAAAATCGCGCCTGCCTTCGTCGCAGTCCGCCAGCGCATCCGAATCGCTGGGACGCGTGCGAACGGGCACAAATGGCCTTGGTCGAACTACAGGACATGGACCGATATGGCCCGCTTGGGCAGACCAACTGGCGGAGAGGGTGGGATTCGAACCCACGGTACGGTTACCCGCACGCCGCATTTCGAGTGCGGTGCTTTCGACCTCTCAGCCACCTCTCCGCATTGAGGGTCCCGGTCGAAGGAGGGGCGCTCCTAACGCACGGAACCGCGCTTGCCAAGCGTGGGTTGCACAGGAAGGCAGCGACACTAGATTGGGGTCATGATTCCTTCCCGTACTTCCCACATTCCCCCTTCCGGCCGAGAGGCGATGCCGCCGGTCGCGGAGGCGCGTTTCACCATCGGCGACGTGGTGCGACACCGGCTGTTTGCGTTCCGCGGCGTGATCTTCGACATCGACCCTGTCTTCGCGAACAGCGAGGAATGGTATTCTGCAATACCGGAGGATGTTCGCCCGAACCGCGATCAGCCTTTCTATCACCTGCTCGCCGAGAATTCGGAGAGCAGCTACATCGCTTATGTCAGCCAGCAGAATCTGGAACGCGACGAGAGCGAGGAGCCGATCGACCATCCAGCGATCTCGGGATTGTTCGAGCCGTTCGATCATGGCCGCTACATGTTGCGCCGCGAGCACCGCCACTAAGGTCTTGATTTCGGTTAGGGTCCTGACGCCCGAATACGCCCGGTGGTTGGCTCGGTGAGCCAACCAACGCTTCCCCCTGCTGCCGAACATGCCTAAAGCATGGATCATGAGGATGCGTATGCGCGGCGCAATGGGCCGCATTCCGGAATTCGCCTGCAGCATCTTGGCGCTGGCGGGGCTGGCTGCCCCGGCCGATGCTTATCTTTACTGGACCAAGCCCTTGATCGCCGGCGCCCCCGCCATGGGCGGCGAGACCGGAATTACACTGCCCATGCCAGGCGCGCAGCCCAAGGAGCTGGCCGCCGGCCTGGTCTGGACGATGCGCGCGGGTCTCAACGTGGCTGCTCTGCAATGCCAGTTCGTCCCCGCCCTCGCGACGGTGCGCAACTATAACAACATGCTGCACCAGCACGGGTCAGAACTGCAGGCGACCTACGCCACGCTCGGGGCGTATTTCAAGCGCGTCAAAGGCAAGGCCTGGCAGACTGCGTTCGATGATTTCACCACCAAGACCTACAACAGCTTCTCGACGCTGCAGGCGCAGCTGATCTTCTGCGAAACCGCCTCGTCGATCGGGCGGCAGACGCTGGAGGCTCCCGGCGGGCATTTGGGCGAGATCGCGACTGAACGCATGCGCGAATTCCGCAACAGCCTGATCCCGATCGGCGACATGGCCTTTGCCCAGCATTATACGAGCGTGCAGTTCGACCCGATCAACGACCCGCGCTGCTACAACAAGAAGGGCAAGGAGATACGCTGCAAGGACAAGTGATTGTCCGACGGCGGATCTATTCGGCCTGGTTCAGCGCGGCTGAATGGTGCTGCTCGGTGTAGCTCTATCAAACCCTAGCGCAGCCCGAGCAACTTATGCGTCTGCAGCGACAGCCGCCAGCGCGGGCGATCGAGCACGAAGCGGATCGCGGCCTCATGCGCTTCCCGTGCCGCCGGCCCGTCCATCGGCTGGACCAGCCAGTGTCGGAAATCCCAACCTTCGATTTCCGCAAGGTCGAGGCCGGACTGCGGCCACACCATCTTCAGTTCGTCGCCGCTGCGCTGAACCACTTGCGTGCCCGCTTTGGGGCTGACGCAGATCCAGTCGACGCCTGCGACTACGGGAATGGTGCCGTTGGTCTCGATCGCGATGCGCAGGCCGCGCGCCTTGAGCGCTGCGACGAGGGGCGCGTCGAGCTGAAGCATCGGCTCGCCGCCCGTGATCACGACGAGCGGCTCGCCCCCGTCTTCCGGCGAACCCCGGTTCCAAAAAAACAGAACGCGATCGGCAAGGCTGTCGGCGTCGGCGAAGCGGCCACCGCCATCGCCGTTCACACCGACAAAATCGGTGTCACAGAAGGTGCATTCGGCCTCGGCGCGATCCTCCTCGCGGCCCGACCAGAGGTTGCAGCCGGCAAAGCGCACAAAGACCGCGCGCATGCCGGCCTGCAGCCCCTCGCCCTGCAGCGTCAGGAACATCTCCTTGACCGCGTAACTCATGCCGGCGGTACCGCGTAGCGGGTCGGATCCGGCAGGCCGGCCTCGCTGAAGCCCTTGGAGCGCAAGCGGCAACTATCGCAGCGGCCACAATGCAGGTCCCCTGGCTGCGGATCGTAGCAAGACCAGCTCATGCCCGCATCGATGCCGAGCCGCGCAGCCTCGGCCGCGATGTCCGCCTTGGTCATGTGCAGGAGCGGGGTGTGGATCTTGAAGCGATCGCCTTCCACGCCCGCTTTGGTGGCAAGATTGGCGAGCGTCTCGAACGCCGCGACGAATTCGGGACGGCAGTCGGGATAACCCGAATAATCGAGCGCATTGACCCCGATATGGATGCCGCGCGCACCGGTCGCCTCGGCCAGCCCCAGCGCGAGGCTCAGGAAGATGGTATTACGCGCCGGCACATAGGTGCTGGGAATGCCCGGCTGAACACCTTCCTTGGGAATGTCCAAGGCCTTATCCGTCAGCGACGAGCCGCCGAACCTAGTCAGGTCGAGTGGCAGCACGATATGGCGCGCCGCGCCCAGATGCTTTGCGATCCGCGCCGCTGCCTCCAGCTCGATCCGGTGACGCTGGTTATAATCGATCGTGAGCGCGATCAGCGAATGGCCTGCTTCCACCGCGAGCGCCGCCACGACCATTGAATCGAGCCCGCCCGAAACGAGCACGACCGCGCCGTCTTTCTGTCCGTCATTCTTCACCATGCGCGTCGGATATAAGAAGCGATGCCGCAGTGCAAAAGAAAGGGCCGCCCGAAGGCGGCCCAGATATGGCCTCACGGCCGTCTAGGGAGGACAGTGTCCAATTAAGGGCACATCGCGGCTCTAGCATCGATGAATTAAACGCCGGGTTAACGGCGATCAGGCTGCGACAGGATCGATTGCGAAGCTGCGGGCGCAGAATTCGCAATTGACCTCGATCCGGCCGTCGGCCCCCGCCATCGCGACGCGTTCTTCTTCGGGAAAGCGGGCGATGACGCGGGCGACATGGTCGGGATCGCACCGGCAACCCTTGCGCGGCGGCAGCGTCGCGCTGACCCGCACCTCATCTTCATTGAACAACCGCCAGAGGAGGGTCTGAAGCGGCAATTCGGCATCCGCCAGTTCGTCGCTGCGCACGCTGCCGCCGAGCGCGGCGACATGACCCCATTCGGGATGGTCGAGCCGCGTGTGCAGCCGCTCGCGCCCCTCCTCGCCCTCCGGCAGATGCTGGAGCATCAGGCCGCCGCCGACCACCTTGCCCTCGGCATCGCGACCGATGCCGATCCGCACTAGGCTCGGAATCTGCTCCGATTGGGCGAAATAGGATTCCGCCGCCTCGGCCAGGCTCGCGCCTTCGAGCGGGACGATGCCCTGATAGCGTTCGCCCGACACCGCCTGATCGAAGGTGATGGCGAGATAGCCTTTGCCGAATAGAGCAAAAAGTGAAGGACTAGCCGGAATCTCGGCCAGCCGATCCGCGTCATGGCGCGCATAGCCGCGCAACTCGCCGCCGCGATAATCGGCGACGAGCAGGTCGATCACGCCATTTTCGGTCTGCGCCTGCAGCGTGAGCTGGCCTTCGGTATCCTTGAGCGTCGCGCCGAGCAGGGCGGCCAGCACGATCGCCTCGGCCAGCACGTTTTCGATCGCGCGCGGATAGCCGTGCGCCGACAGGATAGCATCGAGCGACGGCCCCAGCCGCACCAGACGGCCACGCGCGTGGCGATCGGGAATGGTGAAGGCAAGCGCCCCGTCCAGATTGGGGGTATCGAGTTTTTCGGAGGTCATGGCCGCCATGTAGGAAGCGATGCGATATTTTGCGACATCGCCGTGCCCGGCAGGGTGCCGCGACGCGTCAGAGCTTGCCGAAGCACCACAGCAAAACCGCCTTTTGCGCGTGCAGTCGGTTCTCCGCCTCGTCCCAGATTACCGACTGCGGCCCGTCGATCACCGCATCGACCACTTCCTCGCCCCGGTGCGCCGGCAGACAGTGAAGGAACAGGGCGTCGCCCTGGGCCTGCGCCATCAGGCCTTCGCTCACCTGATAGGGCGCCAGCGCCTTCAATTTCTCGTCGGCATGCGCCTGGCCCATCGAAATCCACGTATCGGTGACGACGATATCCGCCCCCACCACCGCGATCTCCGGGTCACGCGTCATCACGAAGGGATGGTTGCCGCCGCGCGCATTGGCCATCTCGATCAGCTCAGACGAGGGCTCATAGCCTTCCGGGCAAGCGGCGGTAACGTCGAAGCCTAGCAGGCTTCCCGCCTCGATGATCGAGTGGAGCACGTTGTTACCATCGCCGAGCCAGGCCCAGCGCGTGCCCTCGACCGCGCTCTTGCGCTCGATCACGGTCAGCATGTCCGCCATGATCTGGCAGGGATGGCTCATGTCTGTGAGGCCGTTGATCACGGGCACGCTGGCATATTCTGCCAGTTCGACCGCCTTCGCATGATCGTCCGTACGGATCATGATCGCATCGACATAACGCGACAGCACGCGCGCGGTATCCGCGATCGTCTCGCCCCGCCCAAGCTGCGAGGTGCCGCCGTCAAGGATGATGGTGGTACCGCCCAGTTGGCGCATCGCCATGTCGAATGAGACGCGCGTGCGGGTCGAGTTCTTCTCGAAGATCATCCCCAACACATGACCGTCGAGCGGCCGGTCGATGTCGAGCTTGCCCTTGGGCCATCCGCTGCGCGTGAGCTTGCGGCTGCGCGCGTCGGCAAGCATCGCGCGCAGGCCATCGGGTCCGGCATCGGCCAAATCGAGGAAATGGCGAGTCATAATTCAGTCCCCAGGCCGCTCATCCCCCACACGGGACAAACGGGTTTACGATCAGGCCGCCTCCGGCACCGTGTAACTGCGCGCTCCGGCCGAGAGCTTCTCGATACACTCCACGATGTGGCTTTCCTCGATATTGAGCGGCGGGAGGATACGCACCACATTGTCGCCGCCCGCCACCGTCAGCAGGCCGTGGTTGTCGCGCAGGTGCGCGACAAAGGCGCGGCTGTCGCTCTTCAGCCGGATGCCGAGCATCAGCCCGACGCCGCGTACGCTGTCGAACAGATGATCGTGATTGGGCAGCAATTGCTCCAGTGCCTGGCGCAGACGCTCGCCCATCCGCGTCACCTTCTCGAGGAATTCGGGCTCGCCGACGATGTCGAGCACCGCTTCGCCCGCCGCCATGGCAAGCGGGTTGCCACCATAGGTCGAACCATGCGTGCCGATCACCATGCCGCTCGCCGCGTCCTCAGTCGCGAGGCAGGCGCCGAGAGGAAAGCCCCCGCCAATACCCTTGGCGACGGTCATGATGTCGGGCGTGATGCCATATTGCTCATGTGCGAAGAAGGTCCCGGTGCGCGCATAGCCGCACTGGATCTCATCGAGAATGAGCAGCATTCCGTTTTCGTCGGCAAGTTTGCGCAGCCCGGCCAGGAATTCCTGCGTGGCGGGCATGATGCCGCCCTCCCCCTGGATCGGCTCCACCAGGAAAGCGGCCGCGTCGGGACCGATCGCGGCTTCGGCCGCCGCCAGATCGTTGAACGGCACCACGGTGAAACCGGGCAGAAGCGGCTCGAAGCCGTCGCGCATCTTGGGCTGGTTGGTCGCCGAGATCGCGCCCATCGTCCGGCCGTGGAAGGCGTTCGAAAAACTGATGATGCGGTTCTTTTCGGGGCTGCCCTTGGCATAATGATAGCGGCGCGCGGTCTTGATCGCGCACTCGATCGCCTCGGTGCCCGAATTGGTGAAGAAGATCGTGTCCGCGAAGGTCTTGTCGACCAGCCGTTGAGCGAAATGCTCTCCCTGCGGGCTACCATACAGGTTCGAGACGTGCATCAGCGTCGCCGCCTGGTCGGCGATCGCCTTGACGAGCGCTGGATGACCGTGGCCGAGGATATTGACCGCGATACCCGCAGCCATGTCCAGATAGCGCTCGCCCTGTTCGCCGATCAGATAAGCCCCCTCGCCTCGCACCGGCCGCACACCACACCGCGGGTAGACGGGCATGAGAGGCGTGATGGTCATCGAAACAGGCTCCTTCAAAAACGCGCGAAATAAGCTCGGAATCGCTCCGGAAAAAGAAAAAGCGGCCCAAGCGGGCCGCCTGAAGCGTGGCTATATCGCCGCGCGCTTGCGAGCGTCAATCTTTGCGGGGTTGGCGGTGACCGCGGCTCGCCGCACGGTCGGGAAGGCCGCGCCGAAGTGGCACCGCTCTACTGACGCTAGCGAGTCGAGGGGCGCCACATGGTGCGCGACGGGCGCACCAGTTGGGGCTGGGGGTTGGCGCTTACCGGCTTGCGCGCAAGGCGCGGATCGATCGGAGCATCGAACTGGACGCCGACGCGGCCGCCGGCGGTCCAGGCCACCTTGCCCGTAACGATGCCGATGCCGCGCAATTCGGCCTCGACCAGGTCGCCGCGCGAGAAATTGACCGGGCTTTCGGCCATCATGCCGCCCGACGAGAGGTTGCGGACTTTGACCTGGACGTCAGCACTGCCGGGGCGACGCATCGCCGCCATGAGGAACATGGAGTCCCTCGGCTCCGAACGCAGGGATTCGAAGCGTGCATCGGCATTTGCCGACTCGTCAGGAACGAAGCTTTGGTCCACTGCCATCCTCAATTACCAGATGGCAGTTCATGCACATAATTGGTTGGCAAGCCGTTAACGGCTAGGCCGGAACCGCCTTATTCTTCGCGGCTTACCTTCTCGTTGCGCTCGTGGCGCTCCTGCGCTTCGACCGTCATCGTCGCGACCGGACGAGCCTCCAGCCGGGCGAGGGAAATGGGCTCGCCGGTCACCTCGCAATAGCCATATTCGCCCTCATCGATGCGGCGGATCGCGGCGTCGATTTTGGAAATGAGCTTGCGCTGGCGGTCGCGGGTTCGAAGCTCGATACCCCAATCGGTTTCGGAGGAAGCGCGGTCCGTGACGTCGGGCTCGCGAAGGGAGTCGATTTGCAGCTGGTTCAGCGTCTCGCGGGATTCGCGGAGGATGGATTCTTTCCAGTCCTGCAATTTTCGTCGGAAATAGGCTTGCTGACGGGGATTCATGAACTCTTCGTTCGGCGATGGCCGATAATCCCGATCCAGCTCTTCTTTATCGTTGTCGATTCGCTTCGCCGCAGTAGCCATAGATCTTACTCGCCACCCCTGCGAGGCCAAGGCCGTGGCCCCCGCCCCGTATCTGCCCTTGGGCGGGCCTATACCTGCGGGAAGGGGCCGTAACAAGCTGGCGGCGCGTAACGACTCGTTACGCGCCGCCTATTTCGTTCAAAAGTTGTGGATTACTTGCCTGCGCCGCCCGTTTTAGGGGTCGCGGCCTTGGCCGCGGCATCGATCTGCGCCGCGGTCAGACCGATCACCAGGCCGTTCGGGCCCTGCGCGAACGCCGTCTTCGGAAGCTGGGCCTTGCTGTTGGCCGTCGCGACCGTGACCAGGTCACCGCTTACCGCATCGACCTTGCCGACTGCGGCACCGCCAGGACCCGTCACCGCCATCCCGGCTGCGATCTCCGTCGGCTTGGTAGCCGCCTGGACCTTCGCCTCCAGGTCAGCCTTGGTGATGCCGACCACGAGGCCGTTGGCGCCCTTGGCGAACGAGGAAACCGGGATTGCGGCCTTCACGGTGCCTGTCGAGAGCACGGCATTGCCGCCATTGACCGATTCGATCGTACCCACCGGCGCGCCGGTCATATCGACCACGGTGGCGCCGGCCGTCACATTTGCCGTCGCCGTCGCGGGAGTCGTGGCCGATGCGGTTGCTGGCTGGGTGGCCTGCGCGAAGACGGGCAGGGCCAAACCAGCCGAGCCGGCCAGGGCGAGAACCAAATATTTCATTTCACTCTCCTCAAAAGACGAAACCATCACGCTTTATCGAGATAGGGCTTTTCCAGCCCTTTCCCGTGCCCTGCGAGCCGGGGCGGTATCTCCCCGGGCTCAGCCGTTCGATTCCCGATAGTTCTGGAGCACGGCCTCGATCCGATCGACCGGATGCCCGGTCAGATCCTTTGCGATCTCTGCCGTGATCCTCCCCTCGACCTGCTTGTGGTAATGCTTGCGCAGTTCGCCCAACGTCTTGGGCGGTGCGACGATGATCAACTGCTCGAACGCGTTGGCGAGCGCGGCGCGATTGATTCGATCAGCGGCCTCGACCGCGAAGCGCTGTTCGGCCTGGGCATGGAAATCCGCCTCTCCGGCGGTCGATCCGCCGCCCGAACCGGGACTGCCCGGTTTCTGACCCGCCTGGTCGGTCTTGATGTCCCGGTCATAATGATCCGCCTGCTGTTCGGCCGCGATCACGGTCAGGTTGGGATTGTCGGCATCACCTTCATTGCGAAAAAACAGCATCTTCGCGCCATCGGCGACCAGGACGTAGCTGTCGTGGGGAATGCGCATCGGGCGGGCTCCTATCGGCTATTCCCCTAAGCAACGCGCATGTGCGCGTGCAGGTTGCAGGGTTGCGCCGCCGCGAAGCCCCGGCCATTAGCCCGCCATGCACGATATACGCGCGATCCGCGAAGACCCCGCTGCCTTCGACGCCGCCCTGCAAAAGCGTGGGCTTGGGCCCCAGGCCGCGAGCCTGCTCCAGCTCGACGAGGCGCGGCGCGGCAAGGTGACTGAAGCGCAGGCGCTGCAGACGCGCCGCAACGAGGCGTCGAAGGATATAGGCAAGGCGAAGGCCGCGCGCGACGAAGCGACCGCCGAAAAGCTGATGGCCGAAGTTGCGGGGCTCAAGGATCGCATGGCCGATCTGGAAGCCGGTGCAGCCGAAGCCGGCCGCGCGCTGGACCAGACACTCGCGGCCTTGCCCAACCTCCCGGCGGTCGACGTGCCCGAGGGCGAGGATGAGCATGGCAATGTCGAGGTCAGCCGCTGGGGCACTCCCCGCGCCTTCGATTTCGCGCCAAGGGATCATGCCGATATCGGTCCTGCGCTGGGCCTCGATTTCGCGGGCGGCGCGCTTCTCTCGGGCGCACGTTTCACCGCGTTGCGCGGACAGATGGCGCGTCTCCATCGCGCACTCGGCCAGTATATGCTCGACACACAGAGCGCGGCCAACGGCTATGAGGAAACCGCGCCGCCGCTGCTGGTGCGCGACGAGGCGATGTTCGGCACGGGCCAGCTTCCCAAATTTGCGGACGACCTGTTCCGCACCACCGACGGCCGCTGGCTGATCCCGACTGCCGAGGTCAGCCTGACCAATCTGGTCCGCGAGCAGGTATTGGCCGAAGCAGCGCTGCCGATGCGCTTGACCGCGCTCACCCAATGCTTCCGTTCCGAAGCGGGTGCCGCTGGACGCGACACGCGCGGGCTGATTCGCCAGCACCAGTTCGAAAAGGTCGAACTGGTCGCGGTCACCGCGCCCGAATGTTCAGACGACGAACATGAGCGCATGACTCGCGCCGCCGAGGGCATCCTCGAAGCCCTGGAGCTGCCCTACCGCCGGATGCTGCTGTGCGCAGGGGATATGGGCTTTACCGCGCGCAAAACCTTTGACCTCGAAGTGTGGCTTCCCGCGCAGCAGACCTATCGCGAAATTTCGAGCTGCTCGAACTGCGGGGACTTCCAGGCGCGGCGCATGGACGCGCGCTACCGCCCCACCGGGGGGAAAGGCACCGCTTTCGTCCACACGCTGAACGGATCGGGCCTCGCGGTCGGGCGCGCCTTGGTCGCGGTAATCGAGAATTATCAGCAAGCGGACGGATCGGTGTCCATACCGGAGGTGCTCAAGCCCTATATGGGCGGTCTGGACGTGCTTCGGCCCGCATGAGGACCCTCGCGGCCGTGCTGGCGCTTAGCCTGATTGCGGCCGCACCCGCCACCGAAAAGCCGTCGAAACGCATCTCCGACAGGAGCGCGGTCGACAGCGCAGCGAGCCTGGACGACGACAACGGCGCGCTGCCGTCCGACGGCAAGAAGACGGCGGCGAAACAAGACCTGAAGGCGTCGGACAAGAAAGCCGACAAATCGGGGTCCAAGACAAGCGACAATGGCGCAACCAGGACCGCCGACGCGCCAATCACCTCCACCAAGGCCGCAGGCGGGCAAAAGCCCGTCTGGGAGGTGAAGATGGTCGCACCCGACGCTGTCGAGGTCGCCAAGTCCACTTATGTCATCCAGCCAGGCGACACGTTGTCGGCGGTGGTGCGCAAGACCGGCGAAGGCGCTGACGTGATTGCCCACGACAACGACTTGAAGGCACCGTTCAAGCTGCGCCCCGGGCAGAAGCTAAAGATCGCCGGCGGCCGCTACCACACCGTCAAGAAGGGGCAGAGCGGTATCGCGATCGCCCGCGCCTATCAGGTCGAATGGTCGAAGATCATTGAGCTCAACCACCTGCAGCAACCTTTCACGCTGCGCGAAGGCCAGCGGCTGCTGCTGCCGCGCGCACAGGACGTGGCCAGGATGCCGCTCGAGCAGCGCGCGGCCGCTTTCAACATCGATCTGACCGACCTGGCCACCGGGAGCGAACCCGCACTCGCGCCAACCGCCAAGCCGGCTGCTCCCACCCCTTCCCCGACGCGCCAGCTCGCACCCACAACACCGGTCGCCGAGCCGACCGTCGCCTTTGCCGGCCGGTTCGATTGGCCGATCGAAGGTAAGATCACGCGCGCCTATGGCCCGATGGACAATGGCGGGCGCAATGACGGCATCACCATCGCCGCGCCGCGCGGCACTGCGATCCTCGCCGCGGCCGACGGCGTGGTGATGTGGGTGGGCGAGCATCCCGCCTTCGGCAATGTCGTGCTAATCAAGCACGGTAGCGGCTGGATCACGATTTATGGCAACGCCGACAAATTACTGGTCAAGCGCGGCCAGGCGGTAAAAATCGGCCAGCCGATCGCGCGCGTGGGCACGTCAGGCACCAGCGCCGGCGAACAGCCGCAGACCTTCTTCGAGGTCCTGCAGGGCAAAAAGCCGATCAACCCAATGAGTTTGCTGCCGAAACGCGGCAAGGGACCGCCAGCGCCGAGCGACGACGGCGCCGATTATACCCAGAATTCGAACTAAGGCCCGTCGCCTTCTTACTTCCGCGCGAGCCACGCAGCGGTCTGGCTACCGATCAGATCGATCATATTGCCCTGGACCAGGCTGATATCGAGTGGGTGTTCGCCCCAGGCTGGCATCGGGCTATACTTCTGCAGCACCACACCCAGAAGCCCCGCCGCCGGGCCCGGCTCGATATGCACCCGCAGTACCGCCCCCGCCGGATCGGCGACGCACTCAGCGGTCATCTGTCCCGCCAGCTCGACATAGGGCGGGTCGCTTTCGGCCGCGAAGCTCGGCTTCGACAGATAGGTTTCGAGTACTCCCTTGCCACCCGCGATCGCAGCGGGGTTGACGCACAGCGGCATCACGCCGGACGGCGTCCCGCCGAAGAAACGCGGCCCTGCATAACTGTCGGGATAGGAGGACCAGGCGACCACGCAGCCAGTCTCATCGGCCGCCGCGCAAGGCTGGACGGCGTGGAAGCTCTTGGTGTTAAGATCCGGATTCCCCGCAAGATAGGCTGCGACGAGCAGCTTCAGCGCGGGCTTCCCGTCAATCTCTTCGGCTATTAGCCGCTTGAGGATGATTGCGCCCTGGCTGTGCCCGACCAGCACCACGCCGCGACCCTTATTGTCGTGCGCGAGATAGGATTTCCACGCCGCCAGCACATCCCGATAGGGAATGTTGAAATCGGTGTCGCTGCCAGGATGGGCCAAGGTCCAACGCAGCGCTGCCATCGTGAACTGATGGTAGATCGGCACGAAAAGGCGGCAGCGGGCGGTCAGCCGCGCCGCCTGGCCATGGATCGATTGCTTTTCCTTCTCGTCGAGCATCAGATCGCTGAACATGGTCGGATCAAGCGACGCGGTCGGATAAACGTAGAAGCAGTCGATCGGCGCATCTTTGGCGATCAGGTGCGGTGCGGGCGTGCGCCCGTTGGCAGTGTCGATCTTCACCGCGTCGAGATTGGCCGAGCATGTGCCGTCGTCCACACCAGGCCGGCACGCCCAGCTTGTGGGCTTGCTATAGTCGACCGGGCTAGTGTCACCGGTCTGGGGCTGCGTCGCGGGCGGCGTGGCCAGTTGCGCGAACGCCGGGATCGCGGCCAATATGCCGACCAAAACTAAAATCGTCCGCATTTCCGCAGGCTCCCCTCGTAATTTGTCGACTCCGACGCTAGACCATGGCCGGCTCAGGCTGAAAGTCCGAGGCGTGAATCATGGTCTAAATTTTGTGAGGGCCTGATTCACGTCGAAGTTAAAGCGCGTAGCGCTTTAATTTTCGACGATCAGGCCCTATGTGGCCGGCTCTCCCATGGCAACTATCCTCCCCTCCCCGCCCAAGGTCGGCATGGTGTCGCTCGGCTGTCCCAAGAATCTGGTCGACAGCGAACGCATCCTGACCAAGCTCCGCGCCGACGGCTATCAGATGTCGCCCGATTATGCGGGCGCCGACGTCGTGCTGGTCAATACTTGCGGCTTCCTCGATTCCGCCAAGGAAGAGAGTTTGGAGGCGATCGGCGAGGCGATCGCCGAAAACGGCCGCGTCATCGTCACCGGCTGCATGGGCAAGGAAGCCGAGGTCATCCGCGCGCGCTTCCCGCAGGTGCTCGCTGTCACCGGCGCGCACCAATATGAACAGGTCGTCGGTGCGGTGCACGACGCCGCTCCGGTGCCGCCTTCCGCCTATCTCGATCTCGTGCCCGAACGCGACCTGAAGCTCACGCCGCGTCACTATAGCTATCTGAAGATTTCAGAGGGCTGCAATCACCGCTGCTCCTTCTGCATCATTCCGGCTCTGCGTGGCGACCTGGTCAGCCGTCGCCCTGATGCCATCCTGCGCGAGGCGGAGAAACTGGTCGCGGCCGGTACGCGCGAATTGCTGGTCATCAGCCAGGATACGAGCGCTTATGGCCTTGACCTGCGCCACGCATCCTATTCGCTCAAGAGCGGTGGCGAGATCCGCGCCGACATGACCGATCTCGCCCGCAATCTGGGCCAATTAGGCGCCTGGGTGCGGCTGCATTACGTCTATCCCTACCCGCACGTGGACAAGGTCATCCCGTTGATGGCTGAGGGATTGGTCCTGCCGTACCTCGATATCCCCTTCCAGCATGCGAGCCCGACCGTGCTGCGTGCGATGAAGCGCCCGGCGAACGACGCAAAAGTGCTCGATCGCATTCGCAATTGGCGCGCGATCTGCCCCGATATTGCGATCCGATCAACTTTCGTGGTCGGCTTTCCGGGCGAGACCGAGGCCGATTTCGATTATCTCATGCAATGGCTGGACGAGGCTCAGCTCGACCGCGTCGGCGCCTTCCGCTTCGAACCCGTCGCGGGCGCCGCCGCCAACGATCTACCCGGCGCGGTGGCCGAGGAGGTCAAGGAAGAGCGCTATGCGCGCTTGATGGAGAAATGCGCGGCGATTTCCGCTGCCAAGCTCCAGGCCAGGATCGGCCGCACGCTCGACGTGATCATCGATGCCGTCGACGAGGATGGCGGCGCGACCGGCCGTTCAAAGGCGGATGCGCCCGAGATCGATGGCGAGGTCCATCTGCGGGACACCGAGGGTCTTACGCCAGGCGATATCGTCCGCGTTCATATCGAGGACGCCGACGAGCATGATCTGTTCGGCGCGTTGACCGACTAGATACTAGGAATCCAGCCCGCGGCGATCGATCTCCTGCAAGATAGCATTGGCGCGCGGACCGCCGCTGGATTCCATCGCAAGCAGGTTCAGCAGCTGATGATTGGGCGTTCGGCGCAACATTGTGCGCAGCGGATCGAACGGGACCGGCCGCTGAAGCTCTTCCAGCAAGCTGAGCAGGCCGCGGCGCACCGCGATGCTGGCCGCGATCGCAACCAGAGCGCCCGCAATCATATCGGTCAGATAATGCGTGCCCTCGACCGGAGTCGCGAGCAGCATCGCCGCGTTAAGCGCGAGCAGCGGCCAGCGCAGCCTCCGGATCGGCCAGGCTGCGATGATGTAAAGAACCGCGCTCACGGTGTGAAAGCTGGGCGCGCAGACCAGGCCGTGGATCGAAGTCACCGCGACGCTATGCACCTCATGATGGCGAAGCAGCGGTATGACCTGCGCCTGATAGAGCGCGCTCTGCGGCATATAGGGAATCCGCCCGTGCCACAGATAGGCAAGCGGCCCCTCGGCGGGTGTGAGCGTGAACAGCAACAAGGTCGCTACCGCCGCCAGCCAGAAGGAGGCGATGAACAGACGCGCTTCGCCCCGCCGTCCGCTATAGGCGAAATAGCCGAGCAGAATTGCCGGGGACACGAAGATGCTCTGGTAGGCGACGCTCTCCGCAAATTGCAGCCAGGGATGCGCGGCCACGAAATCGTACCAGCTGATCCAGTTGAAGCGCAGCAGACGGTCGGTCCGTTCGAGTGCGAAGTCCTGAAAGCCCTGCGTATTGGCCGCGACCGGATAGGAAGCGAGCGCGCCGACCAGACAGATCAGTGCAAACAAGCCGACATGATCGATCGCGTCGCGCGCGATCCATTGTTTACGCGTCCGGGGGCGGCGGAGCATGATCCGAGCGACGATCCCGGCCAGCGCGATCAGCCCGAACAGCCGATCCATCAGGTTATGCGAATCGAGTTCCAGCTGGGCATGCGTCATCAGCGCCAGCACGACGACCAGGCTCGCACCGATAGCGGTTACGAGCCAATGGCCTGGAAGCTCGATGGCAGTCTTGTCTCGGGTGAGTGGTATCACACTGTGAATCGTCAAATCGGAAACCGCCCCCGGGTAGCGCCGCGCGTCTGAACGACGGCTGTCATGTGCGTGTAATATTGCCGGTCGTCAGGCTCACATGCAATGGTCCGGGGAAAACGGGAGGCGAGGATGGCGAAAACGCAACAGGTTGGAGGCCTGTTGGGTATCGCGGCAATGTCGGTAGCGGCCTGCTCCAACACCTAGTCGGCAGCTCCGGCTTTGTGTGACCCCGCGCCCGCACCGAAAATTGAACTCCCGGCGGCCTTTGGACATCGGCACGAGGCCCTCTGCGATAGATTTGGCGCGGATGACCATCGACAATAAGTCAGGGAAGATAGTGTTCAAAGAACAAGCCAGGACCATCGGGCGGCCGGAAACAGGGATTGGCCCCAGCTTTAGGTCTTGGGAATTCCTCTTCCCGCTATAATGAAAGATGCCGCCCGACTTCCCTCCGCCTGCAATCCCCGATAGCATCGTGCCGGGGGTGGCCAATGTTCGATTATCTAGCGATCCTGATCTGCGTCATTCTGGGGTTGGCGTTGACGCATCTTTTGATCGGGGTCAGCCGGCTGATCCAGATGCGGCATGATGTCCGGCTTTATTGGGTCCAGCTGGCCTGGACCTTCAACGTCATCCTCTACATCCTCGCTTTGTGGTGGGGGATGTTCTGGTGGAAACATCTTCAGATCTGGACGGTGCAGGAATTCTTTTTCCTCGCCCTTTATACAATCGTGGTGTTCCTCCTCGCTTCGGCGCTGTTTCCGCACGAATGCGGCGAGGGCCATGATTGCGAAGCCTATTTCTTCCGCAACAAGAACTGGTTCTTCAGCATCCAGATCGCGGCGTTGCTGTTCGATCTTCCCGAAACGCTGATGAAAAGCTTCGATGGCCTGCGCGGAGTACCCCTCCAATATTTTCTCTTCCTGCCCGCAGTGATCCTGATCAACGTGGTCGGGCTCTTGAGCAGCAATCGACGCGTGCACGCCGCACTCCCCCTGCTCTGGCTGGCGGCGATCGTCGCATACGAGACCGCGACCTCGATCGATCGCATCGTCGCGGCCTGACTTCTTCCTTTGCGCGCCATTTGATGGCACCGAATGCCGCTATGACCGATTTCGCGTCCCTGATCGCCGCCGATCGCGGCCAATCCGCCCGCTCGCTGTCCCTCGTACCCAAGACGGCTTTCGCCGATTGGCTGAAGGGCCAGCCGCCGCGCGCGCGCGCGGCGGTCGAGGCCGCGCGCTTCGAAGGCAGGGCGGATACGCTGGCGATCCTCCCCGGCGACAGTGCCGAGGAATGGAGCGTCGCTGTCGGGATCGACCCGATTGGCGGCCCCTGGACGCTGGCCAATGCCGCCGCCAGGCTTCCCGAAGGCAGTTATCGTCTGTCGGAGGGAACGCCTGGCGACGGCGCGCTGGGCTGGCTGCTCGCGCAACATCGCTTCGATCGCTATCGCGAAAAGCCCGAACCGCAAGGTCCGCGCGTCCTGCTGACAAGCGAACCCTCCCGGATCGACGAGATCGTGCGGCTCGCCAAGGCGACGGCTCTCGTGCGCGACCTGGTGGACACCGGCGCAGGCGATCTGGGCCCGGCCGAGCTGGCGGACGCCGCCCGGGCGATGGCGGACAAACATGGCGGCAAATTCCAGGCAACGCAGGGCGACGCGCTCGCGGAAGGCTATCCGCTGATCCATGCCGTCGGCCGCGCCGCCACCAAGGCGCGCGCACCCCGGCTGATCGAGATCGAGTGGGGCGATCCCAAACATCCCCGCATCGCGGTGATCGGCAAGGGTGTCTGCTTCGATTCCGGCGGGCTCGACATCAAGCCCGCGGGCGGCATGCTGTTGATGAAGAAGGATATGGGCGGCGCGGCGCATGCGCTGGCGCTGGCCGGGTTGATCATGAGCGCGCGCCTGCCGGTGCGGCTCCATCTGTTGATCCCCGCAGTCGAGAATGCGATTTCCGCCGACGCCTTCCGTCCGGGGGACGTGCTTAGAACGCGCAAAGGCCTGTTCGTCGAAATCGGCAATACCGATGCTGAAGGCCGCCTGATCCTGGGCGATGCGCTCACTCGCGCCTGCGAGGAGAAGCCCATCTTGCTGATCGACTTCGCGACGTTGACCGGCGCCGCGCGGGTCGCGCTGGGTCCCGATCTGCCAGCCTTGTTTACTAATGACGAGACGCTGGCCGCAGATATCGCCGCTGCCGCCGACGCGGTTGCCGACCCGCTTTGGCGGCTACCCCTGTGGCAGCCCTACAATGATATGCTCAAATCGGACGTGGCGGATATCAACAATGCCCCCGGCGGCGGCTTTGCCGGAACAATAACGGCCGCCTTGTTTCTGGAGCGTTTCGTCTCAGCTTCAACCCCATGGGCACACCTGGATACTTTCGCCTGGCGCCCGACCGCAAAGCCCGGCCGGCCTAAGGGCGGGGATGCCCTTGGCCTGCGTGCGACGTGGGAAATGTTGCGCCGCCGCTTCGCCGACTGATCCAGGTAAGTTTTCAAATAACTGTGCGCCGATGAAACGATCGGCTCACTAACGTGTTTTCAGCCTCACGAGCCAAGTAAAGCATCGAGTGAGGCGCGAAGACGATGATGCATGACACGACCCTTTCGGGATGGATGCAGACCCTGGTCGGCTATGTCCGCTCGGGTCAGCCGGACCTCACCAATCGCCAGATGGCGCTGCTGCTGCTCGTCTACCTGACGCCCGGACCCCATACGGTGCGCGGCCTCGCCCAGTCGCTCGGCGTATCGAAGCCGGTGGTCACTCGCGCCTTGAACACGCTTGGTGCGCTCGGCTATCTGCGCCGCGAGCGCGATGAGGCAGACCGCCGGAACATCTTCATCGCGCCCACCGACACGGGGGCAGATTTCCTTGAAGACTTCGGAGGCCTCATCGACGGCGACGCCCCCGCGCTCCTCGCGCGGCAAATGCGCCACGCCACGGCCTGAGGGCTTCCGCCTCGAAGGGCCATCGCGGCGGCCGGATCCGCGTACCCACGCATACCGTCCCGACATTGCGGATATTGCGCTCGCGGGCGTGCTGTTTGCACCGCATTATGCGCGCGCCGAAGCCTGCCGTTGCGTCACCGAGGTGGCGGCTGTCCGCGCTCGCCCCGCAGCGGACGCTCCTGCCATCTCCCAGCTCGTGCATGGCGAAGGCTTTAATATGATCGATAAGGCCGGTGGCTGGGCGTGGGGCAGCTGCGCGCATGACGATTATGTGGGCTATGTCCGCGCCGACTCGCTCGGTCCGGCGCAAACGCCGACGCACCGCGTGACCGCGCCGCTTGCGCTTGTCTTCGCCAATCCCGAAATCAAAGCTCCCGTGGTCAAGGCGCTGCCGATCGGTGCACAAGTCGCGGGTGCGGACGAAGGCAATTTCCTGCGGGTTGACGAGGGTTATATCCATGCGCGCCACGTCGCGCCGCTTGAAGCGGTCGAGCCCGATCCTGTGGCGGTAGCCGAACGGCTGATCGGCGCGCCCTATCGCTGGGGCGGTCGCGGCGGCTACGGTGTGGATTGCTCCGGTCTGGTCCAGCGTGCGCTCGAGCTGGCAGGCGTCGCAGCGCCACGCGACAGCGACATGCAGCGCGACCAACTGGGCGAGGCGTTGAGCGAAGATGCGACGCTCCGACGAGGGGACCTGATCTTTTTTCCAGGCCATGTCGGTTTGATGATAGACGCGGGGCGTCTGCTTCACGCCAATGCCTTTTGGATGTCGACGGTGATCGAGCCTCTGGACGATGTGGTAGCGCGGCTCAGACCGACCCACACCCAGCCGGTTACTGCCCGCAAGCGGATACAATGATGACCAGAATTTTCGTTGATGGTGCGGCCGGCACGACCGGCCTGCAAATAGGTGAGCGGCTGGCCGGCCGGCGCGACGTTGAGCTGATCATCCTCCCCGAGGCGCAACGCAAGGACGCGATCGCGCGCCGCGACGCGCTCAACGCTGCCGACATCGTCGTGCTGTGCCTGCCCGACGACGCGGCGCGCGAAGCGGTTGCGCTGATCGACAATGATCAGACGCGCGTGATCGATGCATCAACCGCGCACCGTGTGGCGCCTGGCTGGATTTACGGCTTTCCCGAGGTTTCAGGCCGCGATGCGGTCGCTCATGCCAAGCGCGTCAGCAACCCGGGCTGTTATTCGACCGGCTTCATTGCTTTGGTGGCCCCCCTGGTGAAGGCCGGTCTGATCTCGACCGAGGCGCCGCTGACCTGCAATGCCGTGTCAGGCTATTCGGGCGGGGGCAAAAATATGGTTGCGGAGTTCGAGGACGGCCCGGCTCCAACTGCCTGGCGGAGCTATGCGCTGAAACTCAACCACAAACATGTGCCGGAAATGCGCGAGCGGAGCGGTCTGTCCGTCTCGCCGATCTTCGCACCGTCGGTCGCCAATCTGTTCAGCGGCATGATCGTCGAGGTGCCGCTACACCTGTCCGCGCTCCCCCGCCGGCCAACCGCCACCGTTCTTCGCGAGGCGTTGGCCGATTTCTATAAGGGATCGCCGATCGTGGGCGTGGTTCCGAGCTATGAGGAGGGGACACTCACGATCGAGCGTCTGGCTGGTACGGATCGGCTTGAGCTTTTCGTGTTCGGTGACGAATCGAACGGTCAGGTGCGGCTGGTTGCCGCGCTCGACAATCTCGGCAAGGGCGCGGCCGGCGCCGCGGTGCAGAGCCTCAACCTGATGGCGGGACTGCCCGAAACCGAAGGGTTGCGACTTTAAAGCGGATCCTAGGAGCGCCCAGACTATCGCACATCAATCAGTCGACAGGAAAATCAGCGATTAGATAATAGAATTTTACATACGAACTAATGTTCCTTTTGACTTTTTGCGTCGCCTCGGTTGCCACAATTAACCAGATTCCGTTTCAACTAAAAAATGTATCACTGCCCGCTGGAGCATCGGTAACGTTCTGAACTTGGGGCGTAATGTAACAATCACTTTCGATTGATGATTTTTTAAGCCTATCAGATCAAGCTCTTCTTCCCAAAGTATCGGGGGAGGGTGGGATGAAAACAACGGATTTCGCGGCGGGGGATCGCGGAGGCGCTAATGGGCACGATTTCCTGGTCGTCGCGCTGTCCACCATATCGCATGGCGTGTGCATGTTCGACGAAGCCCGCCGCCTTGTCTTTTGCAACCGTGCTTACGCAGCGATGTACGACCTGCCGGCGCAGCTGACCCGGCCGGGCACGGACCTTGCCCGAATACTCGAATATCGCGACGCGGCCGGCAATGGGCCGGTCAACCGCGAAACCTATTTCGATGTCGTGATCGAAACCTCGGTCAAGCAGGCTCCGGCCAGTCAAAGCTTCCTCCTCGCCGATGGGCGCATCATCAAGATTTCACACAATCCGCTCGACGGCGGCGGCTATGCCGCAGTGCACGAGGATGTGACCGAGGCGACGCGTGCCAGCGAACAGGTGCGGTTCATGGCCAGTCACGACCCCCTTACCGGGCTGCCGAACCGAAATCTGCTGCGCGAAAAGCTCGATCAGCTCATGCCGCTCTGCAAGGATGGCGAGGGCCTGGCGCTGCTGTATCTCGATCTCGACCGCTTCAAGGAGGTTAACGACACGCTGGGCCATCCAATTGGCGATGCGCTGTTGAAAGCCGTGACGGGGCGCCTCCACACCTGCCTGCGCGAAGACGATTTCGTCGCGCGTGTCGGTGGCGACGAGTTCGTCATCCTGCAAACCGAGGTCCGTGACCCGCAACAGGTGGTGTTGCTGGCGGAAAGATTGTGCAACGTCATCGGCCAACCCTTCAATATTGCCGGCCATGATGTTCGCATCGGTGCCAGCATCGGGATTTCGATCGCGCCTTCGGATTGCGGTGAAGCGGACGTCCTGATCAAGAATGCCGATACGGCTTTGTATGACGCCAAGTCCAAAGGCCGCAGCACCTTTTGCTTCTTCAGCTCAAGCATGGATGAAAGCCTGCTCGCTCAGCGACAGCTCGAGGCCGATCTGGGCAAGGCATTGGCGGCGGGACAATTGGAAATTTTCTACCAGCCCGAAGTTGATGCGCTCTCCGGATCCGTGACCGCATTCGAGGCATTGTTGCGCTGGCACCATCCGGAGCTGGGGCTGCTTCTTCCCGAGACGTTCCTTCCCCTGGCCGAGAAAAGCGGGTTGATCGTGCCGATCGGTGCTTGGTGCCTGCGCCAGGCCTGCATGGACGCCATCGCGTGGCCGGCGCATGTCCGGGTGGCGGTCAACCTGTCGGTGGGGCAATGTCGCAGCGACTCCCTGGCCCGCATGGTGATTTCGGCGCTGGCCAAATCCGGTCTGTCGCCGGCTCGGCTTGAGCTCGAAATCACCGAGGCCGCCTTGCTGTACGACAACCAGGCAGTGCTCATGACGCTGCACCATATCAAAGGCCTGGGGGTGCGGATCGTCATGGACGATTTTGGCGCCGGCTCTTCGTCGCTCGGCTATCTTCGGCTTTTTCCCTTCGACAAGATCAAGATCGCGGAGCAACTCATCCGCGACGAAGAGGTGTCCAGTGACTATGACGCGATCGTCCGGGCGGTTGTCGCCATGGGCCACAATCGCGGCTTTACCACCACGGTGGAAGGCATAGAGACGGCCGAACAGTTTCGCAGCGCGGTCGACCAGGGCTGTACCGAAATCCAGGGCTTTTTCTTCGGCAGGCCAATGCAACCGCGCGAAGCTGAAAAGCTGTGCTCGACAATCGCAGCAAGGGCGCAGCGGATGCTGCAGTATGCGCGGCGGGTGTCGCAATATAACGCCTGAACCCGACGGGGCTGTCGGCGACCTAAGGACAGCCTCTCAGCGCGTCCCCTGCGCCTTGCGCAGATTGTAATAACGCTGAACATTGGCGTTGTGGTCTTTGAGATTGCTCGAGAAAACGTGCCCGCCCTTGCCGTCGGCGACAAAATAGAGCGCGTCGGTTTGCGCCGGCGCCAGCACCGCCGCGACCGCGTCGCGACCGGGGTTGGTGATTGGCCCTACCGGGAGACCTGCCATCGAATAGGTGTTATAGTCATTCTTGGCGCGCACTTCGCTAAGCTTGATCCGCCGGCCGAGCGGCTTGCCCTTGGTCATCGGGTAGATAATCGTGGGATCGGCCTGCAGCCGCATGCCCGCGCGTAGCCGGTTCGAATAGACGCCCGCCACCATTGGTCGTTCCTCGGGCACGCCCGTTTCCTTCTCGACGATCGACGCGAGCGTCAGCGCCTCCGTCTTGGAATTGACCACGCTGTTCGCCTTGCGCGTCATCCACAGCTGATTGAGCGTTCGCGTCATTGCGTCCTGCATCCGCTTCAGCACCGCCTTGCGCGGCTCGCCACGCTGGAAACTGTACGTGCCGGGCAGGACCGAGCCTTCCGCGGGTATCGGCAATTTCCCGGTGAGTAGCCGCTCCCCGGCGAGCCGTTCGAACACTTCGATCGAAGGCATGCCCTCGGGAATGGTGATCATGCGCTGGACGGTGTGGCCGCTCTGAAGCAGCGCGAGGATATCCTTCGCGCTCATATGCGGCGCGACCTCATATTCGCCAGCCTTGATCGGCGCGGACGATCCGAAACGACGCGCGAACCGCAGGAATCCAGTGGTCGAGCGGACCGCGCCCGCCTTTTCCAGTTCGCGTGCGGCCGCGGCGAGCGTGGCACCCTCGGGCACCACCACCGTGGTCGGATGATTGGCCGGACCGGGGCCCGTCCAGTTGCGATGCACGGTAAGCCAGGTTGCCCCGGCCACGATCAGGATGATCAGCAGCAGGCATCCAAGCCCGCCGCGCGAAGAGGAACGACCTTTGGCCACGCTCTATCCTAGCGCCCCCTCGATCCGGATCAAAGCGCGCGCATCACCAGACTGGCATTGGTGCCGCCAAAGCCGAAGCTGTTGTTGAGCACCGCCTTGACGGATCGCTGTTTGGCAACCTTCGGGACCAGATCGACGCCCTCACAGCTTTCGCTCGGATTGTCGAGGTTGATGGTCGGCGGCACCACCTGGTCACGCAGCGCGAGGATGCAAAAGATCGACTCGACCGCACCCGCGCCGCCCAGGAGATGCCCGATCATCGACTTGGTCGAAGACATGGATACGGTCTTGATCGCATCGCCGAAAAGGCGGCGGACCGCACCCAGCTCGAGCTCGTCGCCGAGCGGCGTCGAGGTGCCGTGAGCATTGATATAATCGATATCCTTGGGCTCCAGGCCCGCCTTGCGCAGCGCCATCTGCATCGAACGATAGGCGCCATCGCCCTCCGGGTGCGGCGCGGTGACGTGATAGGCGTCGCCGGTCAGGCCATAACCGATCACCTCGGCGTAGATTTTTGCGCCGCGCGCCTTGGCGTGCTCATATTCCTCAAGCACGACGATACCAGCGCCCTCGCCCATGACGAAGCCGTCACGGTCCTTGTCGTAGGGACGGCTGCCCTTTTCCGGCGTGTCGTTGAAATTCGTCGACAAAGCACGCGCCTGAGCAAAGCCGGCAATGCCGAGCGGGCAGATCGCGCCCTCGGCGCCGCCCGCCAGCATGACGTCGGCATCGTCGGCGGCGATGATCCGCGCCGCGTCGCCGATCGCGTGCGCGCCGGTCGAACAGGCCGTGACGACCGCGTGATTCGGCCCGCGCAGGCCATATTTGATCGAAACTTGCCCCGAGATGAGGTTGATCAGGCGCCCGTGCACGAAGTGTGGCGAGACGCGGCTCGGCCCCTTCTCGAAACGCACGATCGATTCGCTCTCGATGCCCGGCAGACCGCCGATCCCCGAACCGATCATGCAGCCGACGCGGGTCGACTGCTCGTAGGTGAGCTCGCCAAGCCCAGCGTCCTCATAGGCCTGACCGGCGGCATCGATGCCATAGATGATGAACGGATCGACCTGGCGCTGGACCTTGTGATCGACGCGTTTGTTGGGATCGAATCCCCACGGATGATCGGCTGGCTTCACCTCGCACGCGATCGTGCACTTCTGATCCGACGGATCGAAGCGCGTGATGCGTCCAGCACCGGACTTGCCGGCCTTGATGTTGCTCCAAGCGGTCTCGACGTCGGCGCCCACCGGCGTCACGAGGCCCAGTCCGGTCACGACCACGCGGCGCATGGCGATCTCCTTAATTCATCTCTCAAAACGAAAGCGGCCCCCCGACACCGGGTCGGAGAGCCGCTTGGCCATCTCAGGCGTAGGGCTCAGCCCTCCGAAATCAGGCCTTGTGTGCGTCGATATAGCTGATCGCGTCCTTGACGGTGGTGATCTTCTCGGCCGCATCGTCCGGAATCTCCACGCCGAATTCTTCCTCGAACGCCATCACCAGCTCGACGATGTCGAGCGAGTCTGCGCCGAGATCGTCGATGAAGCTGGCGTCTTCGGTTACCTTCTCGGGCTCGACGCCGAGATGCTCGACCACAATCTTCTTCACGCGATCCGGGGTGTCGCTCATTGTTCTTAACCTTCCCTAGGTCTGATTTACGGTTGCCCTAGCCTCGCGGATTACGTCCCGCAAGAGCACATCACAGCATCGCCATGCCGCCATTAACATGGATCGTCTGGCCCGTCACATAGCCCGCCTCGCGGCTGGCGAGATAGGCTACCGCCGCACCAATGTCCGAGCCCTGCCCCAGATCGCCCGCCGGAATCCGCGTCAAGATCGTCGCGCGCTGCTGCTCGTTGAGCGCGTCGGTCATCGCGCTGGCGATGAAGCCGGGGGCAACACAGTTGACGGTGATTCCGCGGCTGGCGAGCTCCTGCGCCAGCGCCTTGCTCATCGCCGTGAGTCCGCCCTTGGACGCGGCATAATTCGCCTGGCCGGGATTGCCGGTCCAACCGACCACTGATGTGATCGAGACGATCCGTCCGAAGCGTGCCTTCATCATCGGACGGCTGGCGGCACGGATCAGGCGGAACGCGGCTTCAAGATTGACCGAGAGCACCTGATCCCATTCGTCGTCCTTCATCCGCATCGCGAGATTGTCGCGCGTGACACCCGCGTTGTTGACCAGAATGTCGATCTTGCCGCCCAGCGCGTCGAGTGCTGAGGGAATCAAGGCCTCGACCGATTCCCGGTCGGACAGATTCGCCGGTACGGTGACCGCAGTGTCGCCAATCTCGGCCTTGACCGCGTCGAGCGCCTCCTGCCGGGTCCCCGACAATGCCACCTGCGCGCCCTGTGTGGCAAGCGCCTTGGCGATGGCCGAGCCGATTCCGCCACTTGCTCCCGTAACCAAGGCGGTCATGCCAGTAAGATCGAACATTCTGCATCTCCGTCATGCCGGGCTCGCTCCGGCATCCACTGTGAGGGCTGGGCCTAGCTTCGAAATGGATCCCGGAACAAGTCCGGGTGACGTTCAAAAGCTTTTCGCGAACGCCTCGATGTCCGCCATCGTCGCAAGGCTGATGGTATTGGCGTCGGGCGCGATGCGCTTGACCATCGGGCCCAGCACCTTGGCGCCGAACTCGACATAATCGGTGACACCCGCCGCCCACATTGCCTCGACGCTCTCGCGCCAGCGGACGGTTCCGGTGACCTGGCGCACGAGCAGACCGCGTATCTGATCGGGCTCGCTCGCGGGCGCGGCGGTGACATTGGCGTAGACCGGCACCAAAGGTGCGCGGACTGCCGCCTTGGCAAGCGCCTCCGCCATCGCATCGGCCGCCGGCTGCATCAGCGCGCAATGGAATGGGGCTGACACCGGCAAAGCTATGGCGCGCTTGACGCCGCTATCCTTGGAGATTGCCATGGCGCGCTCGACCGCGGCTTTATGGCCGGAAATCACAACCTGCCCGCCGCCATTGTCGTTCGCCGCCTGGCAGACTTCACCCTCCGCCGCGGCCGCGCAGATCGATTCGGCCAGTGCGAAATCGGCGCCGAGCAGGGCTGCCATCCCACCCGCGCCGACGGGCACCGCGGCCTGCATCGCCTGGCCCCGCAACTTCAAAAGGCGCGTCGTGGTCGTAAGATCGAATGCCTGTGCCCCGCACAGCGCGCTATATTCGCCCAGAGAGTGGCCGGCGACGAAATCGGCCTTGTCGGCCAGCCGCACTCCCCCATCGCGTTCCAGCACGCGCAGCACCGCCAGCGCATTGGCCATGATCGCCGGCTGCGCGTTTTCGGTGAGCGTCAGATCATCGGCGGGCCCTTCCGCCATGATCCGCGACAATGCCTGACCAAGCGCATCGTCGACCTCTTCGAAGACCGCGCGCGCGGTGGCACTCGCAGCGGCAAGCTCGGCGCCCATGCCAACGGTCTGACTACCCTGTCCGGGGAAAATGAAAGCGCGCATGATCCTCTCTTGTCTCTCCCTTGGGGCGGCTGCCTAGGACTAGCGAGCCGGCTTGCCAAGCCGCGGGTCGCGCACGCTTGCTTTCCGAGGGCTTTTCCATCATAGGGCCCGCCATCCGGGCGAAGGCCGCGTGCCTTTCGCCCGGTTTGATTTTTGCACGACAGCCGGAGGGGCGTGGCATGGGGCTGCGTCAGCGATCGGCAGGAGATATGGACTATGGCTCTGTACGAGCATGTGTTCCTTGCGCGCCAGGATTTGGCGCAGGCGCAAGTGGACGCACTGGCCGAAATGGCCACCAAGATCATCGAAGAAGGCAAGGGCAAGGTCGTCAAGACCGAGACCTGGGGTCTGCGCAGCCTGGCGTATCGCATCGCCAAGAATCGCAAGGCGCATTACGTGATGCTCGAAATCGACGCGCCGACCGGCGTCGTTGCCGAGCTTGAGCGTCAGCTCAACATCAACGAAGACATCATCCGTTTCATGACCGTCCGCGTGGACGAGCTTGAGAACGGCCCGTCGGCGATGATGCGTCGTGGCGAGCGCGATCGCGCCCGTGGTGAGCGCGGCGACCGTGGTGACCGGGGCGATCGCCCCCGTCGCGACGACCGCGACGACCTGGCCGCGTAAGGAGATATAGCAATGGCCCGTGCCTTTTTCCGCCGCCGCAAGAGCTGCCCCTTCTCCGCGAAGGACGCTCCCCGGATCGACTATAAGGATGTTCGTCTGCTGCAGGGCTTCGTGTCCGAGCGCGGCAAGATCGTCCCCAGCCGCATCACCGCGGTTTCAGCCAAGAAGCAGCGCGAACTCGCCCAGGCGATCAAGCGCGCCCGTCATATCGGGCTGCTTCCCTACATCGTTAAGTAAGGAGCGACACGCATGGACGTGATCCTGCTTGAACGCGTCGAGAAGCTCGGCGCCATCGGCGATGTCGTTTCTGTGAAGAACGGCTTCGCCCGCAACTACCTGCTGCCGAACAAGAAGGCGTTGCGCGCCAACGAGGCCAACAAGAAGGTCTTCGAAGCGAACCGCGCCAACATCGAGGCAGACAATGCCGCCCGTCGCGCCGAGGCCGAGAAGGACTCGAAGGGCGTCGAGGGCAAGACCGTGATCCTGATTCGTCAGGCATCGAACAGCGGCCAGCTCTACGGTTCGGTTTCCGCCCGCGATCTGGCGGAAGCGCTGACCGAGGCCGGCGCCAAGGTCACCAAGAGCCAGATTGTGCTCAGCAAGCCGATCAAGACGATCGGCCTGTACGAAGTGCGCGTTGCGCTCCACGCCGAGGTGAACGTGACCGTCAAGGTCAACGTCGCCCGCTCGCCCGAGGAGGCCGAGCTGCAGTCGCAGGGCGTCGACGTGATGGCGTCGCTCTACGAGCGCGACGAGGCTGGCTTCACCGAAGCTTACGATCCCAATGCCGAGCCCGGCGAGATCGCAGCCGAGGCGCCTGCCGCCGAAACGGCCGAGGAGCCGGCCGGAGAGGCCTGATCCACGGCATAATGGTGTAAAAAGGCCGTCCGGATCCGATCCGGGCGGCCTTTTTGTTATTGCTCACAGATGGTAAGCATCCCCCCGGGGCTACCCTGCTCGGCCCCGCGATGAGGGGAAGGCGCAAGCCTTACAGCCGCCGTGAACGACATGACGCCGCCGCGCGCGCCCGCAACGATCTCCGATGTGGCGGAGATTGCGGGCGTGTCGATCAAGACTGTCTCGCGCGTCTTCAACGAGGAGCCCAACGTGCGCGAGGAGACGCGCCAGCGCGTGCTCCAAGTCGTGGCTGACCTCGATTACCACCCCAACATCGCGGCGCGCAGCCTGGCCGGGCGGAAATCGTTCCTGATCGGGCTGCTCTACGACAATCCGTGCCCGAACTACATTCTGGGCCTGCAGAGCGGCAGCCTCGATCGGTTGCGCGGCGACAAATGGCGGTTGCTGGTGGTGCCCTGCGAGGATTCGTGGCAAATGGGCGGCAAGAGCACCGTATCGATGGTGCGTGCCGCCGGCGTGGGCGGGGTCATCCTCACCTCCCCCATTTGCGACAATGCCGAGATCGTGAACGACCTTCTTGCCGCCCGCATCCCGATGGTTCGGATCGCGCCCGCAGATAGCGTGGGTAGCGGGCAGGTTGCGCCGTCGGTCGGCATGGACGACCGTTCGGCAGCCGCGGAAATCACGCGCCACCTGATCGACCTCGGTCATCGGCGGATCGCGATAATCCTGGGCGACCCGACTCATTCATCGACCAACGAACGTCTGGCGGGCTTCCGCCGTGCGATGGGCGAGACCGGGCTGGAAGTCGACCCGAACCTGGTCCGCCCCGGTCTCTATACGTTCGATAGCGGATTGGATGCGGCGCGGATCCTGCTCAATCGCCCCGACCGGCCTACTGCCATCTTCGCCCAGAATGACGACATGGCCGCGGCCACGATCGTGGCCGCGGGTGAACTGGGGATAGCGGTGCCCGGCGAATTGTCGGTAGCCGGCTTTGACGACAGCCAGTTCGCGTCCACCGTCTGGCCGCGTATCACGACGATCCGCCAACCGATCCGGGCGATGGCGCAGGCGGCAACGGACGCCCTCGTCCAGATCATGGAAGGCTCGCACCGAACGCCCGAACACCGCGTGATGCCATATGAACTGATCGTGCGAGGGTCGACGGCAACGGTACCGGGCTGAATAAGCCCCAAATCAGGAAGCTTGGCGGCTTGGCAAACTTTGGGCCGGGCTGCTCGTACGTAGCGGTATCGCCCCTTCGATTGAACCATCAGGAGCCGAGCTTACCCAATCTGTCAGCGCGCCGGCCCGATATTCGGGCACCAGCTCGATCAACAACGCGCGCACCGCTGCCGCGTCCTGCCGTTCAATTGCCTCTGCCAGGTGTTTGAGCCGGGCCTGCAGCGTTTGCCAGGGAAGACAATCCTCGTTCGCCATCATGATGCGCGGATGCGCGGTGGTGATCGGGTTGTCCCCGATCAGCAATTCCTCGAACAGCTTTTCGCCAGGACGCAGGCCGACGATTTCAATCTCGATATCGCCCTCGGGATTTTCCGCCGATCGAACTGTCAGGCCGGACAATTCGATCATGTTGCGCGCCAGATCGAGAACACGGACGGGCTTACCCATATCGAGGACGAACACCTCCCCGCCCCGGGCCATGATACCCGCCTGCAGGACGAGTTGAACCGCCTCGGGTATCGTCATGAAATAGCGAACTCGTCGTCGTTCGCGGCAAATGCATACATTGCGCCCGAAACCTGTACGTAGTGGCCGTCAGCGAGGGCGTCCAACCGGCTGCCGGGCACGAATTGCACCGACGAAGCGCAACCCCGATCGCCGCTGAAGGAAATGGTCCGTGACGCCAGTGTCAACGTGACAGGCGGCCGGGCCAGAGCATCCGCAAGCGCCGTCTCCGCAGCGGCGGTCCGACTATAATCCGGCTTGCCGCCCACCACCCGCGGCATCGGCTGCCCGTCCACCGCGAGGATCGTGTCGCCGGGCTTGAGGCCGGCTTTACCGGCCGCGCTATCCGGAACCACCGCGCTCACCTGCGGCAGATCGCCCAGGCCGAACTCGGCTTTGGCTTCCGCGCGTTCGGATGGGCTATATTGATCGAGCGTCTCGACCGAAAATCCCGGCAATGGGGCCACGTCGCTGCAGAGCGTGACATTGGCCGTCTGCAGGCGCCAGGCGACAGCCGCCACCCGGGCGTCCGCATCACGCAGCGCGCTCAGAGCGCCAGCCAGGGCGATCACACTCAGCATCGGTATGGAGCGGGTGAAGGGAATCGAACCCTCGTCGTAAGCTTGGGAAGCTTCTGCTCTGCCATTGAGCTACACCCGCGTTGTTGAGCCGCCTGCCATAACCTTGCTGGCCCGGTCAATCCGCTGGCTATCGTGGGCGGTGCTCCAGGTAGAGATAAGTCGGGTCGAACCCTGCAAATTCCTGCAGGTGGCGCAGGTCCGGTATAGAGGCGAAACCATCTCGGATGACCGCCAGTCCGGCTTCCCGCAGCTTGCGCAACGTGCGGTTGACGTGAACCGGGGTCAGGCCGGTCATGTCGCCAAGGTCCGCCTGCGTCAGGTCGAACGGAAATCCTTCGGGCGTGGTGAGCCCCACCACGGCGAAGCGCATTTGCAGCTCACACAATAAATGGGCGATTCGGACCGCGGCCGAGTGGCCGAGGCGGCCGATCCATTCGCGGTGTATCGCCGCGTCGATCACCGTCAGCAGCCACAGCATGCGCGCCAGATGGGGCTCGGTCTCGGTCAGCGTGCGCAGCACGGCGTGCGGCACGAGTGCGACCCTGACCTCGCTCATCGCGATCACATCATGGTCGAGCCGCTTGAGCAGCATGCTGTGCAGATCGACGAAATCGCCGGGGACGTGCATCGCCACGATCTGGCGCTTGCCTTCCGACATATAGAAGACCCGGCCCAGCAAGCCATCGACCAGCAGCGTACTATATTCCGCCGAGACACCGGCCCGGATCAGCGTATCGCCCGGCGGATGGACGCGGATTTCGGCGATCGCCTTGATCAGCGCTTCGCGCTCGCGATCGGAAAGCGTGTCGCGTCGTTCCAATGCCCGGATCAGCATCCCGACGATAATGGCGTCGTCGTCTCCGGTCTGCTTCCGCGCCCCCGTAGCCATTTGCTTTTCCCGCCTTGGCGCCTCGTCACATGACTGCTGCCCGCCAAACCGATTCCGCGCTTCTCAAGGCCCCGTCAAGAACCTAGGCTAATGACCCGCCCGCAATCGATTGAGCAACGCGATCCGCACAGCGAGCTTGTCGCGCCACGGCGCATTGGCGGGTGCCCTGGCAAGCAGCGCGCGCCAGGTCGCGCCGGCTCCGTCGACATCACCCATCTGCAGATAAGCCAGGCCCAGGAAATATTGGGGTGCGGGGTGGTCGGGCGCGGCCCGGGCCGCGCGCTCGAACGCATAATGCGCAGGCGGCGTCAGCGCGCCATCCGCCTGTGCCTGTAGCGCATTGCCCAGCCCCAGCCAGAGCATCATGCTGTCGGGCTCCCGCACCAGAAAGGCGTGCAGCAATCCGACCGCATAATCGGGGTCGCCATTCCCGATCATATTGTCCGCCCCGTCGAGCTGGATCGCATCCGGCCCCACCGTCTCCAGCCAGACCTTGCGTTCATGCGCGAACAAGGTGTCGCCGCCGCGTTTGTGCGCATCGGGCGCGGTCGGACTGCCGGCCAAACCGGGACTGCCCTGCCAGGCATAGCCGGCAAGCCCGGCCAGCATCGCCACGCCGATCAAATAAAGCGCTCCCCGGGCGGGGCGCGCGACGAGGATCAGCCCCGCCGCGACCGCCAGCGCCAGCATGACCGAAAGCAACACGCCGCTCATGCGCGCCTCCGCCGGAAGCTGGATCGCGCCACGAACAGCCCCACCGTCAGGAACAGGATCGGCGCCGCCCACAACACCCAGGTGACACGGTCCAGCGGCGGATCGTAGGTCACCCACGATCCGTAACGCCGGACCAGCCAGGCGCGAATTGCCGCCGGCTTCTCCCCCGCGGCGATGCGCTGGCGCACCATCGCGCGCATATCGCCCGCGAGCTCGGCGTTACTGTCGGCGATCGACTGCCCCTGGCAGACCAGGCAGCGTATCGTCTCCATCAGCGCCTGGGCCTGCGCCTCCTGTTTCGGATCGGGCAATTGCGTATCGGCGAGCGGCGCGGGCGGCAGATCACTGTCGGCCAAGACAGGCGCCGCGACCAGCGCCAGCGCAAGGAGCAGCCGCCTCATCGCGCTGCCCTTACCGCGGCGACCAGGCCGGCCACGTCCTGCGGATTGATCGGACCGATCACCTGGCTCAGAATCCTGCCCTTGCCATCAATCACGAAGCTTTCGGGCACGCCCGACGATCCCATCGCCATCTGCACCTGGCTTGCATCGTCAGCGCCGATCGCACCGAAAGCATTACCGTTGCGCGCAAGGAAACGCCCGAGCGCATCGGGCCGGTCGCGTATGGCGATCCCCACCACAGGCACGCCGGCTTGAGCGATCGCCTTCAATTGCGGCGCCTCGACCGCGCACGGCACGCACCAGCTCGCGAAGATATTGAGCAGGTGGGGCTGGCCGGTGGCGAGATCGCTACTGGATAGCCCCGGCAAACCGGGCAGAGCGGGTGGTAAAGTAAAGCTCGGCACCGACGCCCCGACCATTTTCGAGCTTATGTTGGTCGTGTCGGGCTTGGCCAGTCCGTAGGTGAGAGCCGAACCCAGCAGAATGAATGCCACCAGGGGCGCCCATTTGGCATAGCCGGTCACAGCCAAACCTCCTGTGGCTTACGTCGCGCACGCCATAGCCTGCCGATCAGCGCGAGCGTGCCGCCGATCGCGATCAGCGCCCCTCCCGCCCAGATCAGGGTCACGAACGGCTTCCACCACAGGCGCAGCTGCCACCGGCCGTCGGCGGCCTCCTTGCCCAGCACCGTATAAAGCTGGCCATCGAGCGCGGTATGGATCGCGGTCTCGCTGGTCTCGGTCGGCGGCGCCCAATAACTCCGCGCCTGGGGATGCAGCGTCAGCACATCGCCATCACCGCGCCGTGCAAGCAAGGTCGCCTGCAACGCCTGCCAATTCGCGCCAAAGGTCGGGTCCACCGCATCGAACGTGATGCTATAGGGCCCAACCGCGACCGTTTCGCCCACGCGCGCCGCGACCAGTTTCTCGACCGTGAAGCTGCTGTCGCACACCATGCCGGCCAGGCTGACCGCGACGCCGAAATGCGCGACGACCATTCCCCACACGAACAAGGGCGTCCGCCACAGGTTGCGCTTCCACAAAGGCGCGATACTCGCCAGCGCCAGGCCAGCGGCAAAGGCGATGCCAAGCAACGACAGGATATGGATCGACGGCGCGGTTAGCTTAACCGCCACGAGGGTGATCAGCGCGATACCGGCCGCGGGCGCGACCCGCCTCAGTAACGGGATCAGAGTGTCGCGCCGCCAACGCAATAGCGGCCCTGCCGCCATGACCGCCACCAGGATCAGGGCGAGTGGGCCCGCCGCGGCGTCGAAATAAGGCGGGCCGACCGACAATTTGGTGCCCGTCGCCGCCTCGAGGATCAGCGGATAGAGCGTGCCGACCAGCACGATCCCCAGGATCGCCGACAGAAGCAGGTTGTTGACGACCAGACCCGCCTCGCGGCTGACCGGGTCGAAGCGGGCGCCTTCGCGCACCTTGCCGACCCGCGCGCCGAACAAGGCCAGCGCCCCCCCGATATAAAGGAAGAGCAAGGCCAGCAGGAAACTGCCCCGCCGCGGATCGACCGCGAAAGCGTGCACGCTGGTGAGGATGCCCGATCGCACCAGGAAGGTGCCAACCATGCTCATCGAGAAAGCGACTACCGCCAGCATCAGGGTCCAGGCGCGAAGGCCGTCGCGCGTCGCCAGCACCGTCACCGAATGGAGCAAGGCGGTTGCCGCAAGCCAGGGCATGAGCGAAGCGTTCTCAACCGGATCCCAGAACCACCAGCCGCCCCAGCCGAGCTCATAATAAGCCCAATAGCTGCCTGCGGTGATGCCCAGCGTCAGAAATATCCATGCCCCCAGCACCCAGGGCCGCATCGCCCGGGCGAAAGCCGGGCCGACGTCGCGCGTGACGAGCGCGCCGATTGCGAAGGAGAAAGCCACGGAAAGCCCGACATAACCAAGATAGAGCGTCGGCGGATGGAAGGCCAAACCCGGATCCTGCAGCAAGGGATTGAGCCCCCTGCCCTCCGGCGGCGCCGGATAAAGCCGGGCGAACGGGTTCGAGGCGAACAGCAGGAAAGCGTAGAAGCCGAGCCCGATCACCGCCTGCCCGCCCAGCGTCGCCAGCAAAGTGCGCTCTTCGAGCTTGCGTTCGAACAAGGCCACCGCCGCTCCGGCAACCCCCAATATGGTGACCCACATCAGCATCGAGCCTTCGTGATTCCCCCAGGTCGCGGCAAAGCGATACAGGAAGGGCTTCTCGCTATGGTCGTTCTCGAAGACCAGGGCCACCGACAGGTCGACGCGCACGAACAGCCAGATGAGCAAGGCGAAGGCGACTGCCGTCAGCGCCGCCTGCGCCACTGCGACCGGACGTACCATCGCCGCCAACTCGGCTTCGCCGCGTACTGCCAAGGCCGCCGCGATCAATTGCAACGCACACAAGGCCGCGCCCAGCCACAGCGCGGCAAGGCCCGCCTCAGCGATCATTTCTTCAAGCTTTCGCTCTTGTGCATCGCGCCGGCGATCTCGGGCGGCATGTAACGCTCGTCATGCTTGGCGAGAATCGTCTCGGCCACGAACAGGCCATTGGCGTCGAACCTGCCGTCGGCAACGACGCCCGATCCCTCGCGGAACAGTGCGGGCACGATGCCCTTGAAACGGACCGGCACGCTCGTGGCATTGTCCGTGACCGCGAAGGTGATGCTCACGCCGTCGGGCAAATGCCTGAGCGACCCCTTCTCCACCATGCCGCCAAGCCGAACCGCCGCGCCCGGCTGGAGATGCGCCTTGGCGGCGTCACTCGGGGTGTAAAAATAAGCGGCCTGGTTCTGGAGCGCGGACAAGGCCAGCAGTGCTGCCGCGATGATCGCCGCTACCGCCAGCAATGCCAGCGTCAGCCTTTGCGTTTTGGGTTTCATGCGCCTCAGCTCTTGCCCTGCCGGTCGAGTGCATCGGCCCGCCTCTCGGCGCGGCGTAACGCCGCCATGCTGATGACGAGCAGCCCGATCGTGGCAACTACCGCGACCGCATAGGCTGCGATCACGAACGGCCAGGCATCCAGCGTGGCACTCATGCCGACGCCATCCGCCGCAGCCGCGCCTCGACCTTCGCCTCGGCCAGCAAAACGCGCATCCGCATCAGCACCACACTCAGGAAGATCAGGCTGAAGCCCATCACCGAAATGGGGATCGGCCAAAGGATGCGGGTATCGATCGTCGAACCGGTCAGCCCGATGCTCTCGCCCTGATGGAGCGTGCGCCACCACAAGACCGAGAAATGGATGATCGGCAGGTTGATCGCGCCGACCAGGCCAAAGATCGCCGCGATCCTTTGCCCGCCTTCCTCGCGCCCCGCCGCCTGCGCAAACGCGATATAGGCAAGATAGAGGAAGAAGAGGATCAGCATCGACGTCAGCCGCCCATCCCACTCCCACCAGGTTCCCCAGGTCGGGCGGCCCCAGATCGATCCCGTGATCAGGCAGATCGCGGCATAGACCGCGCCCGGCACGGCGCATGCGCGCGCGGCGACATGGGCCAGCGGATGACGCCACACCAGTTGCGCGAAGCTCGCCGCGGCAATCCCGCCCCAGCCGGCCATGCCGAGCCAGGCGGATGGGATGTGGATGTACATGATCCGCACCGTGTCGCCCTGCAGATAATCCGGCGGAGTCAGCATCAGCCCGCCGACCAACGCGATTGTGACCAGCACAACGCCGATCCAGCCGGACCAGGCGGTCAGCGGGCGCGCGAGACGCACGAAGCGGGCGGGATTGGCGAAGCGGTGCATTTGGTGAGAACTCAGGCCTTTGCCTTAGGAGCCGTACGCTCACTCGGCAATGGCCGCGACCCTGGGAAATCTCCTTATGGACTGACGGTTCGTCGCAGGTGCCCGCCGGGTTCAGCCGCCGGAAGGCGGGTTGCTCCGCGCCGTTATCGGCGCCAAGCGCTACGCCATGTCCAGCGCCACCCCGCCCGAACGCCGCCTGCTTGGCATCGCGCTGCGCGCGAGCTCGGCAACCGCCTTCGGTGGCATGTCTGGTCTGCTCAAGGCGGCGAGCACGCACGGCGTGACGACACCCGAGATGATCTTCTACCGCAACGCCTGGGCGTTGCTGGTCGTGGGTGGCTGGATCAGCCTGGGCCCGGGCTGGTCGGCGGTAAGGACGAAGGCACCGCTGGCACATCTAACACGCTCCGGAATCGGCCTCGTCTCGATGCTCCTTACCTTTGGTGCGCTCGCTCTGCTGCCCTTGGGCGAGGCGACGACGCTGACTTATGCGGCGCCGATCCTCGCCACCTTGCTGTCGAGCCTGATCCTGGCCGAAAAGATCGGCCCGCGCCGCTGGAGCGCTGTCGCGGCAGGCTTTGTCGGCGTGCTGCTGGTGGCACGCCCCGGCGAAGGCGTGACTGCTCTCGGGCTGCTGGTGGGTATCTCGGCCGCGATCGGGCAGGCGGCGGTGATGATCACCGTCCGTCAGATCAGCCGGACCGAGCAGACCGCGGCGATCGTCTTCTGGTTCACCGTCCTCACGACGATTGCGGGCATGGCGATGCTGCCCTTCTTCGGCCGCTCGCATGACCTCCCGACCTATGCCATGCTGGCAGCCGCAGGCCTGCTCGGAGGGTTCGCGCAGCTCACCATGACCGCGTCGTTGCGCTTCGCGCCCGTCTCGGTCGTGGTGCCGCTCGACTATCTGCAGATCGTCTGGGGCATCCTCATCGGCTGGCTGGTCTTCCTTAGCCCGCCGACGCCGCTGATGCTGGCGGGCGCGGCCCTGATCGCGGGCAGCGGCATCTACACCGCCTATCGCGAAAGCGCGCGGGGCAAGATCCCGGCCGAAGCAGGATCGATGCCGGAAGCGAGCTAGGACTGGGGGAATATCGTCACCCCAGCGAAAGCTGGGGTCCATCGCCTCACCCTGACGCCTTTGCCGGACGGGGAGGAGATAGATGCCAGCTTCCGCTGGCATGACGGGTTGAGATTCAGCCCCGTCCAATCAGCTTCATCGCCATCCGGTCAGCGACGCGCGCCGCAGTCTCGCCCGTGCCTTCACTCTCGGCCCAGATCGTCTCAAGCCGGCCGGGAATCTGCTTCAGGCGCGCCTGCACTTCGGCGCGATCGCCCTGGCCCAAATATTCCAGCGTGACGTTGATGATGCCGCCCGCGTTGATCACATAATCAGGCGCGTAGAGGATGCCCCGCGCGTGCAGGCGGTCGCCATCCTCGGGCATAGCGAGTTGATTGTTCGCCCCGCCCGCGACGATAGGCGTGTTGAGTGTGGCAATCGAATCGGCGGTCAGCACCGCGCCCAATGCGCAGGGACTCACGACGTCGGCTTCGATCGAGAGGATTTGCGCCGGATCAACCACAGCGCCGCCCAATTCCGCCGCCAGCTTCGCGGCACGCGCCTGATCGACATCCGCCAGGGTCAGTCTCGCGCCCTCCGCGGCCAGCAAGCGCGCCAGCCCGCCGCCGACCGACCCCACACCCTGGATGGCAACATGTACGTCCGCCGCGCTATCCTTGCCGAGCGCGCGTCGGATCGCGGCCTTCACGCCCAGGAATACGCCCATCGCGGTCGATGGGCCGGGATCGCCCCCGGCATGCCCCTCGCCCACCGGCAGGCCGGAAACGTGGCGTGTTTCCTCCCCAATCGCGACCAGGTCCGCCTCTCCCATGCCGACATCCTCGGCGGTGACGTAACGGCCGCCGAGCGATTCGATCGCGCGGCCGAACGCGGCCAGCATCTCAGGCGTCTTGGTGCGCGCGCCATCGGCGAGGATCACGCCCTTGCCGCCGCCGACGGGCAGTCCCGCCATCGCATTCTTGAAGCTCATTCCGCGCGACAGGCGCAGCGCGTCGGTCACCGCGTCATTGGCATCCGCATAATGCCAGAAGCGCGTGCCGCCCGCCGCGGGCCCCAGATGGGTCGAATGAATAGCGATGACCGCGCGCAGGCCCGAAGCCGAATCCGAGAAGAAGTGAACGCCTTCATGGGCGTCGAAATCGGGCAGGTCCCAAACGGCAGGCATGATTCTCTCTCGCTAAGAAAATTGCGGCTTAGCGCAATAATCTTGTCTGCGCTTGTTCGGAAGCCTGAAAAGGTGGGGCGGATGACGGGACTTGAACCCGCGACCCTCGGTACCACAAACCGATGCTCTAACCAACTGAGCTACAACCGCCACGCTGTATGCGCCGCCTCATCGGCAGCACGCGAAGCCCCTTAGGGTTGGGTGACGGTCGCGGTCAAGGCATCCGGTAACTGATTGGATCGCCCGTGTCCCCACGGCACCAATGCCCATAGCCGTTCATGGAAATAATAAAGCATGATCTTGGTCACGATCTCGGTGCCGGCGATCGACCCGGCTGTCTTCACGTCGGCGGTGAAGATGAAGCCGAGAATGAACGTATCGATCGAGCCAAGAGTACGCCAGCTCACAGCCTTCAGGAACGAGCGCGGATGCGATTCACGGCCTCGGAACAGGAACATCCACCACTCCCTTTGCCCTGCCCTCTTATCGAGGGAGTCGCTCAAGTTCGACATGCCTTAGCTTGAGTCGCCAGAATAGGAACTTGGGGCAGTTCGCGCGTTCCTCGGCTATGGCAACCGACGATAGCGTCATGGCGCCGATGGAAGCGCGGCTCACCGGTGCGCTGCCCGCCGGGCCCGATTGGGCTTACGAACCCAAATGGGACGGCTTCCGCTGCATCGCTTATCGCGACGGCCACGCGGTCACGCTCCTTTCCAAATCGGGCAAGCCGCTTGGCCGCTATTTCCCGGAGGTGGTCGAGATGCTCGCGGCGCTCGACCAGCGCCGATTCGCGCTCGATGGCGAACTGGTGATCGCCACCGGCGACAGCCTCTCCTTCGCGGCGCTGCAGATGCGGCTCCATCCTGCCGAGAGCCGGGTGCGCAAGCTGGCGGCGGAGACGCCCGCCTCCTTCATGCTGTTCGACTGCCTCGCGGTGGGCGAAAAAGATCTGGCAGCGTCACCTTTCGCCGAACGGCGCGCGGCGCTCGAAGCCTTCCACGCCGCGACGTGCAGCGGGCGGCTTTTGCTCTCGCCGCTCACCCGCGACGTCGCCGAGGCGGAGGATTGGCTCGCGCGCGGTGGCAAGGCGCTCGACGGTGTGGTCGCGAAACGGCTCGATCTTCCCTACCGGCCCGGCGAACGCGCCATGGCCAAGGTCAAGCAGCACCGCACGGCGGACTGCGTGGTGGGCGGTTTCCGTTATGCCGGGACATCCCGGAACGCCGTCGGGTCGTTGCTGCTGGGCCTCTATGATGACGAAGGCCGCCTCGACCATGTCGGCTTCACCTCGTCCTTCGACGCCGAGGAGAAGCAGGCGCTCAAGGCGAAGCTCGAACCGCTGATCGAACCGCCCGGCTTCACGGGCGATGCGCCTGGGGGGCAGAGCCGTTGGTCAACCGAACGCTCGACCGCCTGGCAGCCGCTTCGCCCCGAACTGGTGGTAGAGGTACGCTACGATCAGGTCACCGGCTGTCGCTTCCGCCACGGCACGACCTTCCTGCGCTGGCGCCCCGACAAGGGGCCGGGCCAGTGCCGGATGGATCAACTCGCCCGCGAACTGAGGCCGGCCGAGCTTGAGGAATTGCTCGGCATATAAAATCCTCCGTGCGCGACGGGCAGGGAGGATTGGTCCGGCAGCCCGCGCGCATCGCCAAGATTTGGCCTCGGCCGCGCGCTCGGCTAGGGGCAAGCGGACATGACACCCGACGCAGCCCTTTCCGAATGGATCCGCAACGCGCTTCGCCACGAACCGCGCGATATCGCGCTGTTCCGGCGCGCGCTTACGCATGGCAGTCAGGGCGGCCCGACCTATCAACGGCTCGAATTCCTGGGCGATCGCGTGCTCGGCCTGTCGATCGCGAACTGGCTGTACGATCAATTCCCCAGCGATCCCGAAGGCAAATTATCCGCCCGCCTGAACGCCGTAGTGAGTCGCGAGGCCTGCGCCGAGGTCGGCCGCGATCTCGGCGTGCCCGACCACCTGATCCTCGGCAAGCAAGCGCGTGAGGATGGCGCCCAGCAAAGCGACAATGTCGTCGGCGACGCGGTCGAGGCGCTAATCGGCGCGCTCTATCTGGAGAGCGGTCTCGCTGGCGCCGCCACGTTCGTGCGTCGCGCCTGGGACGGCAAGCTCGATCGCGACGGGGAGGCGCCCAAGCATCCCAAATCGTCGCTTCAGGAATGGGCCGCCGCGCGCCAGTGCGCGCCGCCCGTCTATAAGCTGCTCGGCCAGTCGGGCCCGCACCACGCGCCGGTCTTCACGGTCGAGGTCACGGTCGGCGGCAAGCGCGGTGGCCGCGCCACCGCCGATGGATCGTCCAAGCAGGAGGCTGAGACCGCCGCTGCCGCCGCTTTGCTCAAGGAACTCGCATGACGGAACGCTGCGGACTGATCGCCGTGGTCGGCGCCCCCAATGCGGGCAAGTCGACTTTGGTCAATGCGCTGGTCGGCCAGAAGGTCGCGATCGTCAGCCCCAAGGCACAGACCACACGCACGCGGCTGATGGGCATCGCGATCGAGGATCAGGCGCAGCTGCTGCTGGTCGACACGCCGGGCATCTTCGATCCGCGCCGCCGGCTCGACCGGGCAATGATCGCCGCCGCCTGGGGCGGGACCGAGGGCGCGGACCTGATCGCGCTCGTCATCGACGCCAAGGGCAAGTTCAACAGCGGCGCCCGCGCGCTCGTCGACCAGGTCGCCGCGCGGCCCGAGCCCAAAATCGTGGTGCTCAACAAGGTCGACGTTGCCGACAAGGAGCCGATGCTCGCCCGCGCCGCCGAATTGCAGGCGATGCTCGATCCGCAGGCGATCTTCTTCGTTTCCGCCTTGTCGGGCGACGGCGTCCCCGAACTGAAACGCGAGCTGGCGAAGCGGATGCCCGAAGGGCCCTGGCATTTTCCCGAGGATCAGGTGTCCGACGCGTCCGAACGCATGCTGGCGGCAGAGGTCACGCGCGAGCAGCTCTATCTGCAATTACGCGCCGAGCTGCCTTATGACAGCGCGATCGAGACCGAGAAATATGAGGAGCGCCGCGACGGATCGGTCGCGATCCACCAGCAGATATTGGTTGCGCGCGACACCCAGCGCGCGATCATCCTCGGCCATCGCGGCGCGCGCCTAAAGGAAATCGGCCAGAAAGCGCGCGAGGAACTGAGCCGGATCACCGGCCAGACCGTCCACCTCTTCCTCCACGTGAAGGTCAATCCGCGCTGGGAAGAGGATCGTAGCCTCTATCAGGAAATCGGGCTCGACTGGGTCGATTGAGTTTGCTCGGGGTTCGTTTTCGGACCCGTTCAAGCCGGAAGAGCGAGATCCCCTCGCGCACCGGCCCGGTCGGAGTTGCGCAACATGGCGACAATACGTTCGCATTCATGCTGCAGCGCTTCGGTACGCTTGCGCATATCGGTGCTGATCAGGCGGGTCTGATGCGCGACCGTCGCCGTTTGCCCGAACATTCCGTCGAGAGAATCCAGAGCGTCGCGTGCCGCGTCGGTGGCGGTTTCGATGGTAACGATCATCTGCTGAAGTTCGGCATTCGTATTGTGTTGTCGTTCGGTCACCTCGATCGTTTGCATCGCCGACGAGGTCACCGATCCCAGAGCGGAGCTCAACGCGGTGCTCACACCAACCGCCGAATTCGTAGCGAGGCTGATATCGTTAATGCGCTCGACGATATCGAGCGCGGTGGTTGCCGCCTGCTGTGAGAAGCTCTTCACTTCCTGCGCCACCACGGCGAAGCCGCGTCCCACATCGCCCGCCCGCGCCGCCTCCATCGTTGCGTTCAACGCAAGAAGTTTGGTGGCATGACTGATCCCGCTGATACGGTTGGACGCCTGTTGGATCGACGCCACGCTGCGAGTCAGCATCTCGTTTGCATCCTGCGCGGTCGCCGAATGACGGGCAGCCTCGATCATCATCTCAGCGGAATGGCGCGCTTTTGCGCCCACCGTGTCGATGCTCGCAGCGATTGACCGCAGTCTATCCAGCATTTCGCAGGTCATCTCGCTCGTGCGGGCGGAGATCGTATGCGCTGTCTCCGCCTGCCTCTGCTGGTTGACGATAGTCGCCATGGTTCGGTCGGCACTGACGTCAAGCTCGCTTGCCGAGGTTCGCAGATTGTCGATCAACGATCCGATCGTCTCCTGGAGCCTATCCGCGATGGCACACGAGGCTGCGTTCATCTCAGCCCGGTGGCGCTCCTCCGCCTGCAACCGCCGCTGCACCTCGGTTTCGCTTTCTCGTCGGGCGTCGCTCAATTCGATCAGCGCAGTCTCCGCCGCAAGTCGCGCCGATTGCTCTTCAGCGGCCGCCTGCTCGGCGACCCGGGATTTTGTCTCTATGTCCAGGCTCAGCCGCAGGACACGCCGGATCAGCGCGACCGAAATCGCCAGGAACAACAGGGTGCAGCACAGTATCAGCGGGAGGATGGCATAGAATGCCTTCAGCCCGGGCTTGAGGTGACTCCAGGCGACCACGGCGATGATGCGTCCGCGCCAATCGACCAGATTGGTCGACGGATCCGACCCGCCCGATACGGTCAGAGGCACTGAACGCAAGTTGGGCAGGCCGAACCCTGTCGACCATTCCCTCAGGATGTGATCATCGATGATCCGGATATCGACGAAGATGCGATAGGTGCTGCGATCGAGCAGCGCCGGCCCCTTTTCCCGAACGATTGGCGAAAAGGCGACGAGGGCCGGCGTACCGCCGAAACGGACCAGCAGGACGGTCGCGTCGTTCTTCCTGCGCACGTCGGCTTCTGTTGCCGGCACCCGGGCCAGCAATTCCCGCATGGCCTCCCGGGAGATCATTTTGCTCAAGGGCGATACGACGTTTTTTCCCGGCAGGTGGCCGAACAGCGTCTTTCCGGTCGAGTCGATAAGATAGTTTCGCGCTATCGGCGTTCCGTAATTCGACTGTATCCACCGCGCGTCCATCGACCCGTAAAGATGCGCCGCGGCGTCGTCCCAATGCGAATTGATGAAGGTCTCGTTGCTGATCCTCGACCGTTCGCGATCGACCGCGCCGGCGATGGTGGCGGCGGCCAGCTTGTCCGCGTCCGCGTCCGCATAGCGTATCAGAAAGCCGATCACGAGTGCGGAGCTCAGGAATGCTACGCCCGACAGGCAGAGTAATAAAAGGGTGATGGAAAATCGCGGGCGCCAGGCCTCCTCGGGGCGAACGGCAAAGCCGAATGACCTGAGCTTGAAGAACGCGGCTACTGACACCGAACCCCTCATGCCGAAATATAGTTAAAATTGGGTTTGGTCCGGCCTGTCGAGGCGGCTCCCGTCCGTCCTTGCTCCGAAACGCCCATTACGGCATCATCCAGCCAAGCCCGCCCCCTTTGACGGGCGTGGAGGATCGCCATGGCGGTTGTCACGGTCGCAGCTTTGCTTTCGCTGGCGGCGCATAATCTCGCCTCGCCCGAACAGGCCTTTTCCTTCGGCGGCAGCCCGCACGAGCGGCTCGCGACCGCGACCGATCCGGCGGGCCGCATCACGCTGATGACTAAGGTCAACGGCAGGGGCCCCTTCCCCTTCACGATCGACACTGGCGCAAATCGCAGCGTGATTTCCGACCGTCTCGCCGCACAGCTCGGCCTCAAGTCTAACGGCACCGTCGTCATCGAAGGCCTCGTCGGCCCGGACGAGGTCAGCTCGGTTCGCCTCGATCGCATCAAGGCGGGGTCGGTCGAGCAGGCCGAGATCGACACCGCCGTCCTCCCCGCGGCGTCGCTCGGTTCAACCGGCTTTCTCGGCACCGACATGCTGCAGGGCCGCAACGTCGTGCTCGATTTCCGCCAGCACAACATCACGCTTACGCGCGGCAGGGGCAGTGATTCCGATGGCGAGACGATCACCGTCTATGCCCGCCGCCGGCTTGGCCAGCTGGTGATGACCGATGCAGCAGTCGGCAAGGTCAAGGTCGTGGCGATCATCGACACCGGCGCCGAAAACACGATCGGCAATCCCGCTTTGCGCAAGATGCTGATGGGTACGAAGCCTCAGGGCGCAATGGGCGAACTGATCGGCGTCACCGGCAAGACCATTCCTGGCGAAGCCGGCACCCTGCCCCGCATCCGTATCGGCAAGATGGAGCTGGGCGGAATGCCGATCGTCTATGCCGATCCCCACACTTTTCATCTGTTCAAGCTCGACGATACGCCCGCCATCCTGGTCGGCATGGACATGCTGCGCCTGTTCAACCGCGTCGCGATCGACTTCGGCAGAAGCGAGGTTCGTTTCAATATCGGCGAGACCTGGAACCCCGCTACCCGTCAGGCTTTGAATCGGCCTCGCAACGAGGATTTGAACGATGGCGGCGCGGGCCTATTGGCAAGGACAGATCAGGCTGGCTCTGGTCTCGATACCGGTCGAGATATATTCCGCCACTAAAAGCGGCGCGACGGTCGCCTTCAATCAGATCCACGAGCCTTCGGGCAAGCGTATCAAATATGAGAAGGTCGCGCCCGGTATCGGGCCGGTTGATCCGGAAGAGATCGTCAAGGGCTACCAATATGAGAAGGGTAAATATGTCCTTCTGACCGATGAGGAGATCGAGGCGGTCAAGCTCGAGAGCAAGAAGACGCTCGAGCTCACTCAGTTCGTCGATGCCAGCGACATCGACGCCATCTATTATGACAAGCCCTATTACGTCGTCCCTGCGGACGACCTCGCGGAGGAGGCGTTCGTCGTGCTGCGCGAGGCGCTGCGCAAGGCGAAGAAGGTCGGTCTGGGCCAGCTTGCGCTCCGTGGCCGCGAATATGTCGTGAGCCTCAAGCCGTGCGGGCGCGGCATGGTGCTGGAGACGTTGCGTTATGCTGACGAGGTCAACAAGGCGGCCTCCTATTTCCGCGACATCGGCGAGGCCAAGCCGGACGAGGATCTACTCGATCTCGCCGCGACCCTGATCGACAAGAAGACCGGTCCGTTCCATCCCGACGAATATCATGACCGCTATGTCGATGCGCTGCAGGATCTGATTGCGCGCAAGCGCAAGGGCAAGACGATCGAGGCGGAAGAGGAAGACGCGCCCGCCCAGTCGCGCGGCTCGAACGTGGTCGACCTCATGGCGGCGCTCAAACGCAGCCTGGAAAAGCCCAACGCGGCGAATGACGAGAGCGTGAAGACCAAGCCGGCCAAGGCGCCGGCACGCGCGTCGGCGCCGAAGAAGGCTGCAGCCAAGGATGATAAACCCGCAGCGAGAAAAACCCCAGTCCGGAAGCGCGCCTGATGGCCAAACGCCTCGCCAAGGCCGCCGCCGATCTCCTCGCCAAATACAATTCCAAGCGCGACTTCTCGAAGACCGCCGAACCCGCTGGCATCGCCGACAGTACGGGCCGCAACATCTTCATGGTCCAGAAGCACGATGCGACCCGGCTCCACTGGGATTTCCGGCTCGAGCTGGACGGCGTGCTCAAGAGCTGGGCGGTGACGCGCGGCCCTTCGCTCAACCCCGATGACAAGCGGCTCGCGGTGCGTACAGAGGACCATCCCCTCGCTTATGCCACGTTCGAGGGCACCATCCCCAAAGGCCAATATGGCGGCGGCACGGTGATGCTGTGGGACCGTGGCACCTGGACGCCCGTACCTGGCAAGGATCCACGCAAGACGCTGGAGGAGGGCCATCTCCATTTCACGCTTCAGGGCGAGCGGATGAAAGGCGAATGGCTGATGATCCGGCTAAAGCCGCGCGGCAACGAGCGCACCGAGAATTGGCTGCTGCGTAAAATCGAGGATCAATATGCTGGCGGCAGCGGGGATCTGGTCGATCGTGCGCTGACCAGCGTCGCCACCGGCCGCACCATGACCGAGATCGCCTCAGGCAAGGGCGGCAAGAGCCAGTGGAATTCCAACCGCGATGCCGACGATCAGCCCGACGTAAAGCCGTCGCCCCGGCGGAGGCCGGGGCCGCATGAGGCTAAAATGACCGGCGCGAAATCCTCCAGCGGCCCCGGCCTCCGCCGGGGCGACGCAAAATTGCCCCCCTTTCGCAAGCCCCAGCTCGCTACCCTGGTCGATCATGTGCCGTCGGGCTCCAACTGGATGCACGAGATCAAATATGACGGCTACCGCACCCTGCTCGCGGTCGGCGGCGGCAAGGCAAAGGCCTATACCCGCACTGGGCTCGATTGGTCGGATCGCTTCGCCCCGATCGTAAAGGCGGCGGCGGAGCTCGATCGCTCTGCGCTGATCGATGGAGAGGTGGTCGCGCTCGACAAAGACGGCCGGCCGAGCTTCCAGGCCCTGCAGGCCAGCCTCAAGGAGGGCAGCGGCAATCTCGCTTATTTCGCATTCGACCTGCTCACGCTCGACGGCGAGGATTTGACCGCGCTTCCCAACCTCGATCGCAAGGAACGGCTCAAAGGCCTGCTGATCGGCGCTCCCGGGGCCATCCGCTTCTCGGACCACGTTCTCGGCAATGGCGAAAAATTGTTCGACAGTCTGTGCAAGCAGGGCCTGGAAGGCGTCGTCTCGAAGCGCATCGATGCACCCTATCGCGTCGACAAACGCGCCCAGACCTGGCTCAAGGTCAAATGCCTGCACCGGCAGGAATTGGTGATCGTCGGCTGGACACCCTCCGACAAGGGCCGCGGCTTCCGCGCCTTGCTGCTCGGCCTGCACGAGGGCGGTACCCTGCGCTACGCGGGCAAGGTCGGCACCGGCTTCGGCATGAAGCTTATCGACGAGCTCATGACCAAGATGAAGCCGCTCGAACGCAAGGCACCGACGGTCGATGCGCCGCGCGCGGCGGTGCGTGGCGCGCACTGGATCGCGCCAAAACTGGTCGCCGAAATCGCCTTCACCGAATGGACCGACGAAGGTCTGCTGCGCCACCCGAGCTTCATCGCACTGCGCGAGGACAAGAGCGAAAAGGATGTGGTGCGGGAAGTGCCACAAGAACTCCCCTCCCCTTCGGCCAAGGGGCTGGGGGTGGGGGCGAGCAAAGTGAGTTCCTCCGGCCGCACAACCCCAACACCTCATCTGAAAAGGAAAGGCTCGGCAGCCGACCATGCCGGCGTCGCGATCTCCAACCCGGATCGCATCATCTATCCCGAAAGCGGCATCACCAAGGGCCAGCTCGCGGATTATTACGCCCTGATGGCCGATCCGATCCTCGATTGGCTTGCCGACCGCCCGGTCAGCCTGGTCCGTTGTCCGCAAGGCCGCGCCAAGCAATGCTTCTTCCAGAAGCATGACGCCGGCAGCTTCGGCGACGCGGTCAAGCACGTGCCGATCCGCGAGAAGGACGGGCATGAAGAGCCTTATCTTTATCTCGATGACGCCAAAGGCATGCTCACCTGCGTGCAAATGGGTGCGATCGAGTTCCACGGCTGGGGTTCGAAGGTCGCCGACGTCGAAAAGCCCGACCGGTTGGTTTTCGATCTTGATCCGGACGAAGGCCTCGGCTTCGAAGAAGTGAAGAAAGCCGCCTTCCAGCTGCGCGACGTACTGGGCGAGATCGGGCTCGCCACCTGGCCGATGCTGTCGGGCGGCAAGGGCGTGCACGTCGTCGCGCCACTCGACGCGAGCCGTGACTGGGACGCGGTCAAGGATTTCGCCAGCCGCTTCTCAAAGGCGATCGCGCAGGCCCACCCCGAACGCTTCACCGCGAACATGAAGAAGGTCGAACGGCGGGGCCGAATCTTCCTCGACTGGCTGCGCAACCAGCGCGGTGCGACCGCCGTCCTCCCCTACACCGTCCGCGCGCGGCCACACGCCACGGTGGCTGCGCCGATCACCTGGGACGAACTGGACGATATCGAGACCGCGGGGCATTTCACCATCGCCGATGCGGAGGCCTTGCTGAAACGCGCCGCCTCCAAATCCCTGCGCGACTGGGGCAAGGTCGACCAGCAACTGCCCGATCTATAACCAAAAACTAACCTGTTCCGCTTTATGGCCGAAGGTCGCCGCTAGTTCGCGGCCGGGAGGAGTTTGCCAGGGTCATGCTGCATCGGGTGCCGCTCGATGACGTCCGGATCGGCATGTTCGTGCATGCCATGGAAGGCTCATGGCTGCAGCATCCCTTCTGGCGCAAGCGCTTCCTGCTCGACAGCGAACAGGATCTGCAACGCCTGCTCGACAGCGACATCCCTGGTATCATCATCGACGACGAGCGGGGTGCGGCACCCGCCCAGAAGCGGATCGCTACCCCTGCCCCGATTGCTCCTGCCAGGCGCAGGCCGACCGTCACGCGTATTGCCGAGGAGGAATTCCGGTCCAGGCCGCGCGCCGTACTACCCGTGGCTGAGATCACTTGCAGCGTGGCCGAGGAGACCGAACGCGCCCGCACCATCGTCTCCCGATCCAAGCGCGCGGTGATGAAGATGTTCGGCGAGGCGCGCATGGGCCACGCGATCGAGGTCGCAGACGTGGCGCCGATGGTCGAAGAGATTTCCGCATCGGTCGCGCGCAATCCCTTGGCGCTGATCGGGATCGCCCGGCTCAAGCGCAAGGACGAATATACCTATATGCACTCGGTCGCAGTGTGTGCGCTGATGATCAATTTCGCGCGCACGCTCGAACTGAACGAAATGCTGGTGCGCGAGCTTGGGATGGCGGGTCTGCTCCACGACCTCGGGAAGATGGCGGTGCCCGATCCGGTCCTCACCAAAGCCGGCAGGTTGACCGACGAGGAATATGCGGTCGTGCGCGAGCATCCGCAGCGCGGCTACGACCTGCTCGTTAGGAACGAGGACGCACCCGCGATCGCCGCCGAGGTGGTGTTGCACCATCACGAAAAATATGACGGCACCGGCTATCCGCACGGTCTCAAAGGCGAGGAGATAAGCCTCTATGCGCGCATGGGGGCGATCTGCGACGTCTATGACGCGACGACCTCGAACCGCCCTTACAAGGATGGCTGGGCGCCGGCGGAATCGATCGCGCGGATGCTGGAATGGGAGGGCCATTTCGACCCGAAACTGCTCGACGCCTTCATCCGCAGCATCGGCATCTATCCGGTCGGCACGCTCGTCCGGCTCCGCTCCAACCGCCTGGGCCTGGTGGTGGCCGAAAATAAGCGCGAGCCGACCCGCCCCAAGGTCAAGGCCTTCTACGCCATCCACGACTGCGCTCTGACAAAGCCCGAAATGGTGACGATTGGCGGGTCGTTGCGCGACGACGCGATCATCAGACGCGAGACACCCGAACATTGGAATCTGGGCGATTGGCCCCTGCTCCAGAAGGACCTGATGGACCATTAGCCCCTTCATCCCGTCACCCCCCTCATCGTCCTCCCAGCGAAAGCTGGGATCTCATGAGGCAGAGGGGCAGTCTCCCAACATGCGGGCTTTGGCTCGCATATCGACGGGTGTGACCGGCTTACGTCCTCTACGGGCAGGTCTCGCAACGTCGGTTCGGTTGCCTTGGCCCCGAAGGCAGGTTTATAGCCCGGGCGACCATTCAGGGTCCTAAATGAAGGGCCAGGGCACCCCTTGGGGACGGCGCGGCAGAATCTTCAATCGGAAAGCGGAACCGTGCTCGATACCAGCATGCCGGACAGCGAAGCGCCCGAACCGCTTGAGCTCGACCCCTTCAGTTTCCATTCCGAGGCGAGCAGCCGGATCCGGGGCCTGGGCGGGCATGGCCCGACCTCGGACCCTGATTATGCCTTCCACACCTCCTATGTCGAAGCCGCGCCCGGCCGGGCGATCTTCACCGCCCGCTTCCAGGGCCTTCAGGCCAAGTCGGGTACCTTGGTATTGCGTGTCCACATGGTCTCATCCGAGCCGGGCGCGCGCGCGCGCATGGTCAATAGCGAACGGATCGCGCTCAACCGCCTGGTCGCGACCGGTGGCGAATTTTCGATCGCCTTCGAAGGTTTTCGCGAGGTCAGCTTCGCCTTGGTCGGCCAGGTCCATGGCGAGACCGACGCATCTGCCGAAGGGCTGACGATCACGCTTGACCGACCCGCCAACCCTAATGCGCGCGCCGATTATGGCGCGGAGGCAAAGGGCACGATCTACGGCAAGACGCCGCTCCAGCCCGCTCCCTTCCTGCTGTCGACCGCCAGGCCGACCCTGGCCGACCCAGTGACGCAGGTCGCGACCGGCGAGCAATTGCGCGAGCCTGTCGCCGGCGGCTGGCTGGCGCGATTACGCCCCAAGGGCACGTCCGGTCCCGAACATTGGCGCAGGGCCTATACGCTGCAGGCGCTGCGTCGCTACGGCATGCTGGAGGAAGGCGCGCTCGGCCTCGGCTTCGAACGCACCGCCAGCGGCATGCCCGCCGCGCTCGCCGCGATGGGGACGAAGGTCGTCGCCACCTTCCCGACCCGCGCCGGCAGCCAGCCCAGGGCGGCGGCGCTCAAGCGCGATCTCGCCGATCGCGCGCCGTGCAGCAAGGCCATGTTCGACGCGAACGTCTCCGCGCGCGTCGGCTCGTGGCGGCGCATTCCCGACGACATGGTCAATTTCGACTTCCTCTGGTCGGCGCGCGCCAACGAGGCACTCTATTCGGTCGCGGCCGCAGCCAAGTTCGTCGAGGACGCCATGGCCTGCCTGCGGCCGGGCGGGCTCGCCGTACACACTTTCAGCTATGATCTGACCCCCTCAGGCCGCTCCATCCCCTCGACCGAGCGCGTGATGATGCAGCAGGGTGATATCGAACGGATCGCACTTTTGCTCGTATCGCGCGGGCATGAGGTCGCGCAGTTCAAGATCGACGCCTCCGACCCGATTCTCACCCCCGGCGTCGCGGAAGGCGCGGCGCATCGTACCATGGACCATACGATGGTCGGCCTGATCGCCCGCCGTGTACCGCTGCCCGACTGACGACGCTCGGCGTCCGCGGCTATTTCTTCTCGACCGCCTCGCTGTTGAGGCTGATCGCACTATTGCCGTTGAGCGAGGTCGCCGTCGTGATCGGCGGCGTGTGGTTGACGATGTCCAGCGCCTGCTCCGGGGGCAATTGATCGCTCACGTCGGGATAAATCTGGCGCTGCGTCAGGTCTAGGAAGGTCAGCGAATAAGCCGGCTTCGACTTGTTGATCGGAGCTGCGACCGAAGGCTGTACGCCACCGCTGCGGCCAGCGCGAGCCGCAATCCGGCCATCCTCAATATCCCATCAATGCGAGAACCTCGCGCCGGCTGCGTTCGTCATCGCGGAACACGCCTATCATGCGGCTGGTGGTCATCGACACGCCATGCGTGCGCACGCCGCGGCCGGTCATGCAGCCATGCGCCGCCTCGATCACCACCGCCACGCCCTGCGGTTGGAGATGGTCCCAGATGCAATCGGCGACCTGCGCGGTCAGCCTTTCCTGCACCTGCAGCCTCCGCGCGAAGCCGTGCAGCACGCGCGCGAGCTTGGAGATGCCGACCACGCGGTTCTTCGGCACATAGGCGATCGCCGCCTTACCGACGATCGGCGCCAGATGATGCTCGCAATGCGACTGGAAAGGTATGTCCTTCAGCAGCACGATATCGTCATAACCTCCTACCTCCTCGAACACGCGGTCGAGATAGCGGCCAGGATCCTCGTCATAGCCCTGGCAATATTCCTTCCAGGCGCGCGCCACGCGCTTGGGCGTATCGAGCAGACCCTCGCGCGCAGGGTCGTCGCCCGCCCAGCGCAGCAAAACGCGGATCGCTTCCTCGACATGTTCGGGTACGAGGAGCTTATTGGCGAAGTCATCTTCGGGTTCGGTGGTGCCGGTCATGGCCGTTCCTTTAGCCGATTCACAGGGTGAGGCGCCAGACAAAGCCTTTTTATTAGTGCACAACTATTCTCCTATGCAAAGAAGCCATTGAAATCCCCCGTTCGGTACCGCTATCTTGGATGAATATGGATGCGTTGGGGATCGCACGGCTGACTGAGGCGCAACGCGTCGCCTTGCGCTATTTCATGGAGCGCAAGACCGCCAAGCAGATCGCGATCGAACTCGGAATCACGCCCAAGGCGGTCGAGCTGCGCCTTAAGGGCGCGCGCGACGCGTTGGGCGTGGCCACCAGCGCCGAAGCCGCGCGCATCCTCGCCGCCGCCGAACAGAATATCGCCTTCCGACAAACCCTAGGGGGTTCGACGGAAGTTGCCGAGCCGGCACTTTTCCCGTCTCCTTCCCCTATCGGAAGCGAAGGCGGGAGGGCCGCCGAGGCGCGCGATCGGAAAGTGTTGAGCGAGGCGCGTACCGCCTTCGCGCATCAGCCCCTCCGGTGGCAGGCCGGCATCGGTTGGCCACTCGCGGCCAGGGGGGAGGAACGCAATGAGCTTGGTCTGGGAGCACGCCTGCTGTGGCCATTCCTGGCCATTTGCGGGATTGGCGTCTCGATCGGCACATTGGTCATCTGCGGATCGCTGCTCTCGCTCGCGTTCGTGGCGATCGCGCACGCGGTCGGCTGAGGCTGGCCCGGCCGATGTGGCACATCGCCCTGTTCAACGTCCTCATGCTGGCGGCTTCGGTCTATGCCCTGGGATGGGGCGGCGCACCCGAACGAATCTTCGTCCTGATGAGCATCGCCGCGCTCTACGCTTCGATCCACGTCCATCATGAAGGTTTCCGAAAACTCGAAGTCGCCCTGTTCCTGGTCGACCTGGCATTCTTCTGCGCGCTCTACGTCCTGTCGCTCTTCAGCACCCGGTTCTGGCCGATATGGATGACCGCGCTGCAAGGGGTGACGGTGCTGTCGCACGCGGTGATCCTCGCGCCGACCCCGTCGGGGTCGGGCTACGCGATCCTGGAGCAATTCTGGGCCTGGCCGATGGAGATGCTGGTGATCGTGGCGACCTTTCGTCACCAGCAACGGCTGACGTTGAACGGGACCGATCGGCCCTGGACCATCTCCTTCATGCGCTCGGAGCGGCCGAGCCAGCACTGACCGCCAGCCGTCTGCTCGATGAATTCGGGTGCCTCGCCGCTGTGCTCGTTGCCTCTTCCCGGCGGATCCGCGCCGCGGGAGGATGTGTCCGCGCCGCGTCCGGCTTGCGCGCCGCGCACATCGTTATGCTGCAAAGCCTCGAAAGAAAGCTCAGCGATCGCCCGATATTGTCCTCGACCGATACGCTGCTGGACTATCTGCGCTCCAACCTCGGCTCGCTCCCGGCAGAGGCGGTGCATGTCCTGTTCCTCGACGCCACGCTCCGCCTAATCCGGAACGAGCCGATGTTTCGCGGCACGGTCAGCGAATGCCCCTTCTATGCGCGCGAGGTCGTGCGGCGCGGGCTGGAGTTGGGGGCGACCAGCCTGATCCTCGTCCACAATCACCCCTCGGGTGACCCGACGCCGAGCCGCGACGACCGCACGCGTACGCGCGAACTCATCGACGCCGCGCGCCTGTTCGACATCCAGGTCGTCGATCATTTGATCATATCGCGGTCCGAATGCCACAGCATGAGGGCCATGGGGTATCTTTGATGACGTCTTTGCTTTCCACCGACGATCTCCACGCGCTCGCCGACAGCCTGAGCGAAACCGCCGAGCGCCTGCGCGAGGCCGCCGCCGCGCCGCCCGAAGGCAGCCCGAACGCGGCCGGCTTCGCCCGCCAGATATTGGCCGCGCGTGGGCGGCTGGCTCAATTCGTGGATTCCGATCTGTTCGCCGATCCCGCGCGCGACATATTGCTCGATCTGTTCGTCGCGGGCGAGGAAGGCCGCCGCATCTCGATCTCAAGCTGCTGCATCGCCGCCTCGGTTCCACCCACCACCGCCCTCCGCTGGATCGGCATGCTCAAGAAGCGCAGGCTGATCCAGGAGACGGTCGATCCCGCCGACGGCCGCCGCAAATGGCTCAGCCTGACACCTCCGGTGCACGACTCGATGCGCAATTATGTGAACGCCGTGGCGGGGATGTTCGCGATGGGGCGCTAGGGCCTCTCCCCAATCGTCGCGGTGAGGACCTCAGTTGACGAGTTTATCCCGGTTCAGGCGGAGCGTTGCCGTCAAGCCGCCCCGCGACCAATCATAGTCGATCGATCCGCCAAGCTGGCGCGCGAGGCTGCGGTCGACAAGCTGGCTACCGAAGCCTCCGCGTTCCGGCGGGCTGGCGACCGGTGGGCCACCTTGCTCCATCCAGATCAGGCTCATCACGCTCCCCTGCGAGGTACTGGACACGTCGAGCGTGCCCGCCTCCGCGGACAATGCGCCATATTTGAGCGAGTTGGTGGCCAATTCGTGCACCACCAGCGCCAGGCTCGTCGCTGTAAGCTCCCCCACCCCCATTCGCTCGACCGCCACTCTGATGCGGCCGCTGAAGGCGCCAAGGTCATCATAGGGCGCCAGCAATACCGTGAGCAGATCGCCCAGCAGCGCGGCTTGACCGTGCCCGCCCGGCAGCGGGCGAACCAGGTCGTGCGCCCGGCCCAATGCCGTGAGCCGCTGGGTCAGCTCTCGTGCCATTTCGGTGGTGGTCTCGGTCGAACGCGATGTTATCTGGGTCAATCCGGCTGCGATCGCGAGCAAATTCTTGACCCGGTGGCTCATCTCGCCGGCGAGCAGTTCGTGCCCTTCTTCCGCTTGTTTGCGGCCGGTAACGTCCAGGAAGATTCCGAACATCGTGCGCCCGACGATCCCGACATCATGGCCCTGGCCGCGGGACGAGACCCACCGGACCTCCTCATTCACGATGATGCGGAAGTCGGTCTCGTATGGGCCAAGCACCGCCCGGGTGGCGGCGAACCCGGCCCTTACGCGGTCGCGGTCGGCCGGGTGGATATGCTCGGACAATTCCTCGAACGTGACGTTTTCCTTCCAGGCGACGCCCCAAAGCTCGAAGCCACGCTCATCCATGGTGAACCGGTCATCGTCCACATTCCAAGCCCAGAGCGACACGCCCGCGGCCTCTACCGCAAGCCGGAAGTTTTCGGGTTTCCAGTCGTGGGGCGGTCCGGCTCCTGGGGGCATATTGCTCATGCTTTCCCCAAAACAGCGCTGGTCATAACATGCTTCCCGTTTTGCTTCATTCTTGATCCAGACCAAACCACCCAAACGGAGGGACGTCCAGAACGTTCGCCTCACCTGACGCGACACGCTCTATTCCCTCAACAGCGTTCGGACTGCTTCCAGTAACTGTTCATTATGGAAAGGTTTGGGCACCATGACGCTATGTGTCACGCCAAGGCTCGCGTGATCCGCAGCGCAATTCCCCGAGACATAGACAACGGGCAAGTTTGGCATCAAGGAACGCGCTTGGTGCGCAATCTCCCAGCCGTTGGGGCCTGTGCCGCAACGAATGTCGGTGATCAGGCCCCCAATCTTCAGCTTGCCGGCCTCAAGGACCGCCCGCGCGTCCCGCCCGGTTGGGGCATAATACACCGCATAGCCTTCGTCCTGCAGCAACACTTCGATATGAAGGGCGATTAGCGGCTCGTCTTCGACGAGTAACAGAATCTGTTCTGACAGTGCACGATCCGATTAACCTGATACCGGGCTGACCGAGGCTCAAATCGCCGACAGGCCTCCGCAACGACGTGGTCCGCTAACGGACAACGCACAGTAAGGGTCCCCTTTTCACAAGCCCTTGCGCGACAGCGCCCCTAGTTGACCACCGGCCGCAGCCGGTAGCTCAGCGCCTCGGCGATATGCACGCGTCCGACCCGCTCGGCTCCAGCCAGATCGGCGATCGTGCGCGCCACTCGCAACACCCGCGTATAGCCTCGCGCGGACAGCCCCATCGCGGCGGCCGCCTGCGCCAGCAGCGCCCTGCCCGCCTCATCCGGCCCCGCCGCCGCTTCGAGCACGTCGCCATCCGCCTCGGCATTGGTGCGCAGGCCCTGCGCTGCGTAACGCGCTGTCTGGATCGCCCGCGCTGCGCCGACCCGCGCCCGCACCTCAGCTGAGCCCTCGCTCGGTGGCGGCAGCACCAGATCGGCCGCGCCCACCGCCGCCACATCGACATGCAGATCGATGCGATCCAGCAAAGGCCCTGAAACGCGCGCCTGATAATCCTGCGCGCACCTCGGCGCGCGGCTGCACGCCCGCGCCGCATCACCCAGATAGCCGCACCGGCACGGATTCATTGCCGCCACCAGCTGGACCCGCGCCGGAAAGGTCACATGCCCGTTGGCGCGCGCGATCTGGACCTTGCCCGTCTCCAGCGGCTGGCGCAGCGAATCCAGCACCGCGCGCTGGAATTCGGGCAGTTCGTCGAGAAATAGCACGCCCAGATGCGCGAGGCTGACCTCGCCTGGCCTGAGCTTGAGTCCGCCCCCCACCAAAGCCGGCATCGACGCCGAATGGTGCGGGCTGCGGAACGGCCGCGCGCGTGACAGCCTCCCGCCGTCGAGCGTGCCGGCGATGCTCGCCACCATCGATACTTCCAGCGCTTCGGCGGGCGTCAGATCGGGCAATATCCCGGGCAAACATGCCGCCATCAGCGATTTGCCCGCCCCCGGCGGACCCATCATCGCCAGATTATGCCCGCCCGCCGCCGCGATCTCGAGCGCGCGCTTGGCGGTTTCCTGTCCCTTCACCTGACGCAAATCGGGGCCGGAGCCCGGTGCCGGCGCCTCCCCCGGCACGGGCTGCGGCAAGGGCCGAACGCCCCGAAAATGATCGAGCAAAGCCATCAGGTCGGGCGCGGCCACCAGCTCGATCGATCCGGCCCAGGCCGCCTCCGCGCCCTGCGCCGCGGGACAGACCAGCCCCAGATCACGCTCCGACGCGTGCAAGGCCGCGAGCAGGACGCCCGGCGTCGGCGCGGTCCGCCCGTCGAGTCCCAATTCGCCGACCACGACATAGGAGGCCAATGTCTCGGCATCGACCACCCCCATCGCGCCCAGCAGACCGAGCGCGATCGGCAAATCGTAATGCGATCCCTCCTTGGGCAGGTCCGCCGGCGACAGGTTGACCGTGATCCTTTTGGGCGGCAGCGCCAGCCCGATCGCGGAGAGCGCCCCCCGCACGCGCTCGCGGCTTTCCGCCACCGCCTTGTCGGCCAGCCCTACAACCACAAAAGCGGGCAAACCGGGCGTGATCTGCACCTGTACCTCGACCGCGCGCGCCTCCAGCCCCAGAAATGCAACTGTCGAAACCAGCGCGACCAAAGCGATTCCCCCCTTTTGTTCTCCTCCTCATAATCGCTTTCCGGTCGAAAAGGATAGGCCCGTTCCAATTCTCCGATCGCCTGCGCGCCGCGCGGCCGAAACTGCGTCGCTCGATGGGGCGTACCTATGTCGGCGCGGTCGCCATCTCGGCGCCGCTCGCGACCTGGATCGGCTATCATTACGAACAGCCGATCACCGTGCCCGAGCAGGTTGCCCAGGGCGGCTTCTGGTTTCTCTGCACCCTGATGGCCTTGCTCTGCGCGCTCCGGCGCAAGTTCCAGATCCACAAAATGTGGATGATGCGCAGCTATGGCTTCTGACTGGTGTTCGTGATGAGCCGCGTGCACGATGCGATTCCTGGCTTCCGATGAACCGATGAATTTCTCGCACACACCTTGTGTTGGCTGATCGCCTTGGCCCTGGTCGGACCCGACCTCATCCTGTCGACGCACGCCCTGTGGGCCACGCGGCGCCGGGCCTCCTAATCCCGCTTCGACGGCGGCGCGACCGCTCCTTTTCCATCGATAACGCGACCTCGCATTAGCTGCGACGCATTGCCGCGACACTGCTCCGACAAAAAGGACGCAGAACTAACATGCGGCAGGAATTTCCATAAATTTTCAGAGCATGAACGACAGATAAGACCCCACCAATCGTTAAGACGGTGTCGTTGACCCGATCCCGCAGCGGGTTTTGTGTGTGTGGAGTACGATTTTCTACAGGGCCGGAGCTGAACCCACACCAGCATGATCAAGGACAGGTTCCTACAGCACAGGCCCAGGTTGGCAGGGCGTCCGCTCGCGGCGCTGCGCGGCCTGATCGGGAGCAAGGGCCTCTTTACGCCGGCCGGCGCACGATCCGATGGCGTCTGCCCCGACTTTTCCTATGCGCAAATCTCGCCCAATCCCGGACCGCTCGCGGCCGAGGATCGTCTGGTCTTCGTCCATATCGAGAAAACCGCGGGTTCCACCGCACACCACGTTTTCGCGCAGCATTTCGACGAAGAAGAGGTCTGCCCCTACCGCTTCGCCAATCTGATCTATTGGCGGCCTGAACAGCTTGCCCGTTACCGCTTCTTCGTGCTGCACGCCCATCTGCGCGCGCTGCGCTCGATCCCTCAGCCGATCAAATTCCTGACTTTCCTGCGAGAGCCGGTCTCGCGACTGCGGTCGCATTACAACTACTGGCGTTCGCTCAATGACCGCGTCGTGGACGAGGAGGGCCTCGACCATATTCGCTTCCTCAAGCGGCTGAATCTCAAGGAGCTGCTCACCCCGCCCATGCTTTCCGTCATCCCGGAATTCTGGAATCTCGCGACACATCGACTGGCAGGGGACCTGCTCCTTGCCCCGTCCGGACACCCTTGGCGCGACGAGAGCGAGCTGCTCGACACCGCGCTTCACAATCTCGCCAACCTCACAAACCTCGGGATCACCGAATTCCCCGATCTGTCCTTCCAGTACATCGCCGACGATCTCGCCGTTCCCAATCGCTACGACGGCGCGCGCGTTAATGTTACCGCCGCGAACGCCGAGCATGAGCCCGACCGATACGATCGCGTAAACGCATCGGATATCGATGCCGAGACGCTTGAATGCATCGAGCGCGCCACCCGCCTCGACCGCGCAGTCTACAACGCGGCCCTTCAGCGTTTCCGCGATCGGCTGCGGGTTGGAATGATCCTCAAAGGCTCGGTCCCGCCGCATGTGCGTACTGTGATGGAGGACGGTTGCGAACTGGTCGTCGGCGATCACCAGGAAGGCAATATCCTGTTCGGCCCCTATTGCGCGCTGCCCGCGGGCAGGTATCGGGCCACTTTATGGCTACGCGCGCGCGTGCCGGCGCGCGCCAGGCGCGCCGGCTCGATCACGATCGACGTCTGCAGCGGCGGCAGCCAAGAGATCCACGCCGTCCGGTCGGTGCCGCCGCTCATACTGGCGGAACAATGGTTCGATCCGGTCGACGTCGAATTCACGCTGGCCGGCCCGGCCGAGCTCGTGGAAATTCGGGTAAACGTCACGGGGCTTGCCCGGCTCGCGGTCAAGCGCGGCGTGGCGATCCGCCTCGATTGACCGCATAGGGTCTTGTACAAGTAATACACCGCTCTCATCTCATAGGGATGGAGAGGAAACCCGTATCGCGCTGGCGCTTGTGCTGGATGGCGCTCGGCTGGCTGCTGATCGCGCTGATGCCTTTTGTCGGCCCGATCCCCGGCCCCGGCGGCATTCTCGTGTTCGCGGCGGGTATCACGCTGCTGATCCGCAACTCAACCTGGGCCAAGCGACGCTATGTCTGGATGAAGCGGCGCTGGCCGAGGATCGGCCACCTCTCCGACAAGGCGATGCGGCGAGCCAAAAAGCCGGCCCCGGCGATTGACTAGCCTTACGGATTCGCATAGGGGCGCAGGCCTTGACGGCCGCCGCGGGTTCGGCGGCCTTTTGCATTACGAATACAGAGGCGGAAAAGATGAAGCGGACCTATCAGCCGAGCAAGCTCGTGCGCAAGCGTCGTCACGGTTTCCGTGCCCGCAGTGCGACGGTTGGCGGCCGCAAGGTGCTCGCCGCTCGTCGCGCGCGCGGTCGCGCCAAGCTTTCGGCCTGAGCCTCAGCGCTTTGACCTTGCGCCGTCTCGTGCGGCGTTCGGAATTCCTCGCCGCCAATGCTGGCAAGCGCGTGCCCATGCCGGGGTTCGTGTTGCTCATTCGCGCACGCGCGGACGAAGACCCTGTGATGGGCGTCGGCTTCACCGTCACCAAGAAGATTGGCAACGCCGTCGTGCGCAACCGCATGAAACGGCGGTTCCGTGCGCTTGCTCGGGAAATCCTGCCCGAGGCGGGCGTCGCCGGGGCGGATCATGTGCTGATCGGCCGCTCGGGTGGTCTGGAGCGCGATTATGCCCTGCTCGGCTCCGAGCTGCGCAAGGCACTCGCCAAGGCTACCCGGTGATCGAGCGCCCGCTCATCTGGCTGGCGAGGGCATGGCAGATCGGCCCGTCCCGTATCATCCCGCCAACCTGCCGCTACACGCCCTCATGCTCGGCCTATGCGATTGAAGCCTGGTCGCGCTATGGAGCGCTCGCCGGCTCGTGGCTGGCGCTCAAGCGTATCCTGCGATGCCACCCCTGGGGCGGGTGCGGCGTAGATCCCGTTCCTCCTAAGACCCAAAGGTAGCCGTCACTCGTGCAAAACCAGCGCAACCTGATCCTGGCCGTAGTGTTGTCCTGCCTGGTCTTCCTGGGTTGGACCTTCCTGTCCGCGCGCTTTTTCCCGGTGGCGGCGCCGCCCTCGACCAAGATTGTGAACGGCAAGTCGGTTCCTTTGCCTACCCCCGAATCGCAGGCAAGCCAGCCCGCCCGGGTGCGCGACCGTGCGATCGTGCTGGGTGAAAGCCCGCGCATTCAGATCCTGACGCCGCGCGTTGCCGGCTCGATCAACCTCAAGGGCGCGCGGATCGACGATCTGACGCTGACCGATCACCGCGAGACGATCGCCAAGGATTCGCCCCCGGTCCGCTTGCTGTCGCCCGGCGGAACGCAGGACGCTTATTTCGCCCAGTTCGGCTGGAGCGGCACCGGTGCTTTGTTACCTGACGCCAGCACCGTCTGGACCGCGGACAAAAACCGCCTCACCCCCGAACAGCCGGTCACCCTCAGCTGGAACAACAATAAGGGCCAGCTTTTCCGGATCACCGTCTCGATCGACAAGAACTACATGTTCTCGGTCCAGCAGAGCGTTCAGAATGCCGGGCCCGGCGCGATCGCGATCAAGCCTTATGGCCTGGTCAGCCGCGTCGGCGTGTCGAAGGACGTGTCGGCCTGGAACATGCACACCGGCCCGATCGGCACCTTCGACGGCAAGACCAACTATTCGGTCAACTTCAAGGATCTCGACAAGGCCGGCGCCGCGGGCGAGCGCTTCACCACCACCGGCGGCTGGATCGGTTTTGGCGACAAATATTGGCAGACCGCGTTGGTCCCCGCGCAGGATGCGGCGGTCGATGCGGGCTTCCGCGCTGGTGACGGCAACGTCTACCAGGCTGATGTCGCCGGCGCGTCCCAGATCGTCGCTCCCGGCGCCACCAGCACCACCACGCAGCGCCTGTTCGCCGGCGCCAAGGAAGTCGCGGTGCTCGACGCCTACAAGAAGGCGGGCGTGCCGCAATTCGATCATGCGATCGACTGGGGCTGGTTCATCTGGTTCGAGCAGCCGATCTTCTACCTGCTCGACTGGCTGTTCCGCCACATCGGCAATTTCGGCGTCGCGATCATCTGTCTGACGATCATCGTGCGCGCCATCCTGTTCCCGGTCGCGCAGCGCCAGTTCGCGTCGATGGCCGCGATGCGCAAGGTCCAGCCCCGGATGAAGGCGCTGCAGGAGCGTCACAAGGAGGACAAGCCTCGCCTCCAGCAGGAGATGATGAAGCTCTACCAGGAAGAGAAGATCAACCCGCTCGGCGGCTGCCTGCCGATCTTCATCCAGTTCCCGATCTTCATCGCGCTCTACAAGGTGCTGTCGCTCTCGATTGAGATGCGCCACCGGCCGTTCGTGCTGTGGATCCAGGATCTGTCCGCGCCCGATCCGCTGACGCCGGTCAACCTGTTCGGCGTGCTGCCGTTCAACCCGCCGCCGATGCTCCATCTTGGCCTGCTCGCGATCTTGCTCGGCGTCACCATGTGGGCGACGATGAAGCTCAGTCCGCAGACCATGGACCCGCAACAGCAGCAGGTGATGCAATTCATGCCGTGGATGATGATGCTGTTCTTCGCGCCGCTCGCGGCCGGCCTCCAGCTTTATTATGTCGCCAACAACCTGCTCACCTTGCTGCAGCAGCAGATGCTGTACGCGCGCACCGGCCTTAAGGACGAGCCGAAGACGTGACCGAACAGGATGCGGAAAAAGACGCGCTGATCGAGGCCGCGCGCAAATTGTTCGCCGGCCCGGTCGCGTTCCTCAAGTCCGCGCCCGGGCTGCAATTCCTGCCGCCCGACGACGTGCCGGAGGTGGCATTTGCCGGCCGTTCCAACGTCGGCAAATCGTCGCTGCTCAACGCGCTCGCCAACCGCAACGCGCTCGCACGCACCTCGAACACGCCAGGGCGCACGCAGGAATTGAACTTCTTCGACGTGGGCGATCCGCTCAGGCTGCGGCTGGTCGATATGCCCGGCTATGGTTTCGCCGAGGCGCCCAAGGATCTGGTGCGCAAATGGCGCCACCTGGTGAACGACTATCTGCGCGGCCGCGCGAAATTGAAGCGCGCTCTGGTGCTGATCGACAGCCGCCACGGCATCAAGCCGGTCGATCTCGAGGTGATGGAGATGCTCGACAAGGCTGCCGTCTCCTACCGCCTCGTCCTCACCAAGTCCGACAAGATCAAGGCAAGCGAGCTCGCCGCCGTCCGCGAACGCACCGAAGCCGAAGCCCGCAAACACCCCGCCGCCCACCCCGACATCATCGCCACCTCGAGCGAGAAAGGCGGCGGCATCCCCGAACTCCGCGCGGCGGTGCTGGAAGCCGTGCTGGCGTAGATCCTGTCCCCCACCCCAGGTCTCGCCCAAACCCCACCGTCACCCTGGGCTTGACCCGGGGTCCCGCTTCTTCCGTTCTCCGGTCCTTACGAATGCGTTAGCTATCGTCCGCGTCGATCGTCGGTCCCGCCCACCAATCCTGCGGCTGACGGCAAAAAACCGTAATTTATGGCCGCCGCAGAATCAAACGCCGCCCTGGGAGGCGAAGCCGCAATTCGCCACTCTCCCATGTAGCGGTGCTGCGGGCATCGCCATCGCCGACATAAGCCGCCGCCGAACCGGCCGATGTAAGATAGCGAAAATGATAAGCACGTTCGGACGGATGCCCAGAACGGGGCCCAAGCAGAACAAAGATTCCGTCCGGGGCGGAGGAAACGCGGGCAATCTCGGTTGAGTCTTGCCAAAGCCCATCGATCACCAAGGTCTTCTCGACAGCGGCAGAAGCCCTATCGGACGTTACCTCAAGTACCCGGCCGATCACTTGGACAATTGCGACCGTCATGCCGCCGAGCAATATCCAGAATGCCAGCGCATTGGCAGTGGGTAGCTTGGCCTTGCCGTGTTCGATCCCCTGCACGATCGTCTCCGTGATGCCTATCGCGGCAATAGCACATCTCGGAAAGGTGCGAACTGCAAACGAGAGCTAGCGGCTCGAAAGCCGACATTGGATGCAAGACCCGCATCTGTTACCCCAGCCGCAACGAGCTGAGGGGCAACGCCGTGACCCATATCCGCCGACTGATGCCGATCCTCGCGCTCTGCGCGTCCTTGGCCGCCGCGCCCCTCCTCGCCGATCCGCCGGGTCGTATCACCGGGGTCGGCGGCATCTTCGTCCGGAGCAAGGATCCCAAGGCACTCATGGTCTGGTATCGCGACGTGCTCGGCCTCAAGCTTGAGGCCTGGGGCGGCGCCGCGATGCGCTATGACGCGCCCGGCCATCCGCCGGTGGTGACCCTGAACGCGTTCCGCGACACCACGCATTATATGGATCCGTCGACGCGCGAATTCATGCTCGACTTCGCGGTCGACGATCTCACCGCTTTCCTCAGCCGGCTCAAGGCGAAGGGCGTCACGATCCTAAAGCGCGAGGATGGGCCTGACGGAAATTTCGCCTGGATCGTCGATCCGGACGGCACCAAGATCGAATTGTGGCAGCCGAAATAGAGGTTGAGGCCAAACGGCAGCAATCATCTGCCCAACCTCGCCGCCGCGGCTCAAGCCCGGCGAGACAGCAGCGGTTAGAGAATTCGCGACAAGACGGGCCGGCCGCTCTCGCACGGCCCCTTCTCCCATTATCATTATCTAACACGAGGTGGGGCTTGCGGCAAGCCGGGGGGTCTGGTCCACTAACGCTCCCCTCGATTCGCAAGAGAGGGAAAGACCGCTCATGTCATCCACCGACAACCCGACTCCGCCGCTTTTCTACCATGGCTGCCGCGCCGATCTGATGCCGGGGGACCTGATCGCGGCCGGCTACAATTCCAATTACGGCGCGCGCAATCCCGCCTCCTGGGTCTATCTCACCGGCACGCTCGATGCCGCGATCTGGGGTGCCGAGCTTGCCGCCGGTGACGGACGGGAGCGGATCTACATCGTCGAGCCGACCGGCGAAATCGTCGACGACCCCAATCTGACCGACAAGAAATTCCCCGGCAATCCGACACTATCCTACCGCTCGCGCGAACCGCTCCGCGTGACCGGCGAAATCACCGAATGGCAAGGTCACCCGCCCGAACGGCTCAAGGAGATGAAGGACCACATTGCGCGCCTCAAGGCGCAAGGCATCGAGGCGATCGACTAGCGGAGACCTCACCTGAAGCTGCCGCATCGCCCCGGCTCGACCCGGGCCCAGTTTGCTCCGTCCGACGAAGAGGGAAAAGCGATGTACACCAAGTTCACTCCGGCGGCTTTTCCCCCGATTGTTCGGAAACCATGTAGGCCGCATACCAGTTCGGCCAATCCGCATCCGCCGCGCCGATCCGCTTCTCATGCTCGCCATGCGCGGCTGCGGCGCGGCGCAAAGCGTCGGTCAGGTCGCGGGTCGAGGCATAGCCGGTCACGCCGCTGTCGATCCGTCCCTCGAACCGGCGCGTGATTTCCTGCAGCACCCAGCCATTACCGTCCGGGTCCTCGAAAGTGAGGAACGACGCATAACTCCGCCGCTCGGGATCAGGCCCGCTCGCGCGCACCGCCCGGTCGAAGCGGTTATAGCCGCCACCGGCATCGTGATAGACTTCGCTCGCCGCAACGCCCCGGCTGACCAGCTCGTCATGCGCCGCGACGATGTCGGACACGATCAGGTGGATGAACTGTGCCGATCCCGGCGCTGAGGGCGTGAGGCCCGTCCCCATCAGAACCGAGCAGGGCGAGCCCGGCGGGGTGAACTGGAGGATGCGGCCGCCGCCGGGGGTCCTGATGTCGGCGTCGATGCGCCATCCCAGCGTGCTGTAGAAACCATAAGCGCGGTCCACGTCGGCGACGGGCAGCACGATCGCCTCCAGCTTCATGTCGAGCTGGCCCAGCGTGACGGTCGGGGAAGCTTCAGGCACATCGGTCATGACGCAGTCCTCCTCAGTTGGTCCGGGGTTGCGGCCGTCAGGCGAGTTCCTCGATCCGGTAGACAGGCCCGCGCGCGACGCGGTGGCCGGCGCCGCACGCGACGATCCGGTTGAGCCATTCGTAGCGCGGGTCCGAGGTCGTGAACGCCGGAACGATCCGGAAATAATAGTCGTCTGGATCGACCGTCTCGCCCCGCGCCAGCTTCGCCATGATCTCGGGCGGGCCATGACGGATCCCGCCGTAGGTCATCCCGATCAGCGCCCCGTCGTCGGTCTGGAGCAGGATGCGCGCGTCGAGCAGGATCGCCCCATCGCCGCGCAATGTCTGCCAGTCGCTCCCGCCCGACAGGATGATACCACGCAGCCTTTCGCCCTCGAAGCGCCCGCCGGTAACGTCCCCGACGCGCCGTTCGGCGCCCGGTGGCCCGCCGATACTCTGCAGCCCGGCGACCTCCACCTCCATCGTGAAGAGAAAGCGGGTGTAAATCGGCGGCAGGCTGGTCGCGGATTGGCCATTCATAAGCGGGCCTCCATGATTCGAACGAACCATGCGGCTGCGGCGGCGCCGGTGCAAGCACATCGCCGACACGCTTCCCGATATGGTTTTGTCTCGTGCCGGCGACGATCGTCCGGCCAGGGCTCAGGCCACCCCGAACTTAGTCGCCTTCCGCATCGATCTCACGATCGGCCTCTTCCATGAAGTCGCGTGCCGCCTCCCGGTCATCCTCGTCCTTGAAGGCATCCTCGGCCGGGGGCGCGACGCCCAGCATGTACATCAGGCACCACAATGCGAAACGGCGATCCGCGTCGCGCTCCAGCCCGAACTGCATCCGCAACAGCTCTACGCCAGAAACCAGCCGCTCGGCCTCCAGCGTGTCGATGTCCGCCGTACCGAAGAAGCGGACGAGCAGATCGTCGAAATCCATTCCCCGCCTCTACGCGCATCTGCCAATTTTCCAAGTGCGCCGCGTCAGCCGTGGGGGACGCCGGCCTGCCGCGGCGCCTCCAGCGTCTTGAGCCATTTCGCCCGCAACACTGCGGGCCGTTCCGGAAACCTCTCCTCCAGATATTGCGCATCCGCCACCCGATCGAGCCGGAAATGGCGGAAATCCCCTCGCAATTCGCACCAGCCGATCAGCAGGCGCGCGCTGTTGAGATAACCGATCGCGATCGGCCAGATCACGCGTTCGGTCTCGCGATCCTCCACGTCGCGATAGGCGATCGCCATCTTGCGCCCCGATCGGATCCACGCACGCGCAAGGCCCGCATCCAGCCGGTCGGGTGGGATCGGCCAGCCCGGCACAGTTCGCGCGGCGGCATCGAGCAACAGCGGTCGCAGATGCGCGGGTACCGAGGCGCCGATCTTGGCGATCAGATCCTTGGCGGCGCGCGCCAGGCTCGCGTCGCCATGCCCTTCCACCCATTGCGCGCCCAGCACCGCCGCCTCCAACTCGTCCGCTGTCAGCATCAAGGGCGGCAGGTCGAAGCCGCGTTCGAGAACATAGCCCACCCCCGCCTCGCCCCGGATCGGCACGCGCTGACCGATCAAGGCGGCGATGTCGCGATAGACCGATCGCTTCGACGTCTCGAGCTCGCTCGCCATCGCGTCCGCGGTCACGGGCCGGGAGGATCGGCGGAGGATCTGGATGATCTGGAAGAGGCGGTCAGCGCGTCGCATTTCCCATGCCTAAGCCCATGCTGCTGACAGCAAGGTGGCAGCAGCATGGCATTAAGTCCACTTTTCACGCCAGCCAGGGAGACAGGCGATGCTCAAGACCTATCAGGGAAGCTGCCATTGCGGGGCGGTGCGCTATGAGGCGGATATCGATCTTGAAGAGGGAACCGGCCGCTGCAACTGCTCGGTCTGTTCCAAGCGCCGCTTCTGGGGCACGACGCTGCGGCCCGAACAATTCCGCCTGCTCGATGGCGAAACGGCGCTCGGTGACTATCAGTTCAATACCAACAGCGTGCATCACCGCTTCTGCCGGACCTGCGGCACTCCCCTTTTCGGTCATGGCTTCATCGCGGAGGTGGGTGGTGCTTTCTATTCGATCAGCCTGGCGACGCTGGAGGATGCCGAATCCGATCTCGCCGAGGCCCCGGTGAAATATATGGACGGCGCCAACAACAATTGGTGGAACGCGCCGACGGAGGTTCGGCACCTCTAGGCCGCACGCCGTCATTGAGAGCCCGGCAAAAGCCGGGGGAGGTAATCCGGGCCGGCACTTCGAACCGGATTGCTTCGTCGCCCATGCTCCTCGCAATGACGAACAAGCGACGACCATTGCCCCACCGCTCCAACCGCGCCATTGCGGCGGCCACCAAGCGAGGGAGGAACCGCGTGAAGATCATCGTCGGCAACAAGGCATATTCCTCCTGGTCGCTGCGCGGCTGGCTTGCGCTCAAGCATTCGGGCCTGCCCTTCACCGAAGACGTCGTCTCTCTCTATGACGATGCCTGGGCCACGCGCCGCGAACAGCCCGATATCGCGCCGTCCGGGGGCAGGGTGCCGATCCTGTGGGACGGCGACGTCGCGGTTTGGGAAAGCCTCGCCATCATCGACTATCTCGCCGACAAGGTCGGCGCGGACCGTTTTTGGCCGGCGGACGGCGCGGCGCGCGGTTTCGCCCGCTCGATCGCGAGCGAGATGCATGCTGGTTTCGTCGATCTGCGCCGCGAATGTCCCACCGTCTTCCGCCGCACCTTTCCGACGAAGCAGCTCAGCCCGGACGCGCGGGCCAATGTCGATCGCATCGTCCACCTTTGGAGCGAGGCGCTGACCCGCTTCGGCGGTGAGGGCGGTTTCCTGTTCGGCGCTTTCTCTGCCGCCGACATCATGTACGCCCCCGTCACCACGCGCATTACGACCTACAGCCTGCCCGTTCCCGATTTCGCGTTGGACTATTGCCACCGCGTCCAGGCGCATCCCTTCGTCAGGGAATGGCTCGATGCCGCGCACAAGGAAACGTGGGTGATCGAGAAGTTCGACCCGCAAGACTGACGCCGCGACAGCCCCACCTCCGTGGCCGACTCGGGGCGCGAAAATCGCCGGTCGTCAGCCCTCGGGCGCCGTCAACCGCGCCTCGTCGAGCGCCAGCTCGCGCCGGGCGAGCGCGATGATCTCATCGACGGGTTCGGGCAGCGTGGCGGGGCGCGTCTCCAGCCAGGCGATGAACCGCGCGGCCTCGCGCGCAAATCGCACCTCGTGGACCGGATGAGCCTCCCAATATTCGTCGAGCACAAGCCGCAGCACCGGCCGGAGCACGCCGAGGGTAAGCGGGACCACCGCATTCAATGCGGTGATCCGCGTCGCGCGATAGAGTGTGCAGTTCGCATCCATCCCGCGCTGCCATACGGCGCTCGCGAGCCGGTATCGCTCGCGCGCGTCGAGATCGAACGCCGCGAGCGCCCCGATCGGGTCGGCACGCACCGCGAGGCACAGCCTGGGCGAGGCCGCTAGGCTGGCATAAGCCTGCTGGAATGCCGCCATAGTCATGTCCGGCTGTTCCAGGCGCGGCGCGCGCGCGCGATCACCTCGGCCACACCGTCAATCCCGATCTGGGGCAGGTAGCTGTCGTGGAATTCGAAGGTGATGCCGCGCAGATTGGGCGCCCGCCCGACCAGGTCGTCCAGCAGATCCCAGACCGGCTCCGGCGGCGCGCCCGCATGGCTGTCGGCGTACATGCCGCCAAGCTCCGAGCCGTTGGCGATATGGACCTCGATCACCGTGGCCAGATCGAGCTCGTCCAGGAACCGATGCCCCGAAAAGCCGTAATTCACCACGTTGCAGTAGAGATTGTGCAGGTCGAGCAGCAATCCGCTGCCGCTTTCGGCGCAGAACCGGTTCAGGAATTCGGCTTCGCGCATGTCGGAATCGTCGAACGTCACATAATAAGGGCTGTTTTCGAGCAGGAAGGGGCCGCCCGTCCGCTCGATCACCTGTCGTGCGCGCGTCACCGCCAGATCGAGCACGTCGCGGTCGAACGGCGCGGTCAGCGCCAGCCCCGCCGCCGTCGCGGCATGGCCCTCGGCGATCGCGACGAAGGCGAGATGTTCGCTTAGCCAATGCGCGCGCCACCGTTCGCGCCAGACCGCCATCTGATCGACATAGCCCGGGTCGGTCGGGACCGCGCTCGCGATCGAAAGGCCGATATGGTGCGAAACCATCGGAAGCCCGGATGCTTCCAGTATCGCAACCCAACTCGGGATATCCGCGAACCGCTTTTCCCCGCCACCAGGGCGCGGTCCGTGATCGATCCAGAACATGTCCGGCGTGACCGCAAGATAATCGACCGCGCCGGGCATGCCTGTGAAGGGCGCGATCGCCAGATTGGCCATGATGCCCACGCCCAGACGTGGGGCATCACCGCCCGGATCGACCCGCGCCATATTGCCGCCGCTTCTAGTGGCCCAACGTCACGTTGATGACGGGATCGAACTGTTCGCGGATGTCGAACGGATGGCCCGAGAGGCAGGGCTGGCATCCGCGCGGCAGCTTGGCGAGCGCCGAAAGGTCGATCGTCGCAAGGGCTTTCAAAGCATCCGCCAGCTTCGTCCCGTTGGGCACGGTGAACTGGATTGCGCCAGTTACCTTGTTGATCCCGATAGAGGCCTGGTGGGGCCTGACGTTTGTTTCGTTCTGCATCGGATTCCTCCTTGATACGGGCTCGGATCGCGAACCGATCCGTCCCCTAGTCTTCGGAATCACGGCCTGATCGATCATTTGATCCTTTGGCGCCCGCTAACCTTGCCGCCGCGCGACCATATGATGGTCTGCTGCGGTCGGCCGCTGCGAATAATCAGCCGCACCAATCATTTGACCGCGAAGCAGGTCGCTCATCCCGCGATGCTTATTGGGGGGGTGAAAACAATGCGTCATTGAGGAGAGTCGAAATGGCTGATGGTATCGAACCGGCCGATGTCGCCGGCGACGTCGTGGAAGGCGGCAAGGCGATCCAGGCCCTGACGCGTGAACCCGAATTGTTCGAAGCCGCGATCAATGCCTTCCGCGCGCGCGACGCGGAAAAATGGCACGCGGTGCTCGAAAAGGCGCAAGCCGCCATCTGGTGCCATCGCATCTGCGAGTGGGTCTGCAACAAGGAATGTGTCCGCCTGTGCATTCTCCTTGCCGGCCCCCCGCGCGAACCGATCACGATCGAGCAGATCGGACCATTCGCCCAACTGCTCGTCCGCCTGGCCGAGCAGCCCAAGGAGATCGAGGTGCTGGTGCGCGCGGTCGAGCAGGAAGATGCGCGCGCATTCCAGGAGATCGCCAGGAAGCTCGAGGCATCCGCCTACATCCATCTCCTGTGCCACTGGGTCTGTTATGTCCGCTGCCACCTGGTCTGCCGGGTGTTGTGCGAGCGTCAGCCGTGGCGGCCGGTGGATCTGGTCGAGCAACTGCGCCAATCCGCTACCGCGATCGCCAGCGTCGCGCGCAAGCCCGACGCGCTCAAACGCCTGATCGATGGCGCCGCCCAGCTCAACTGCGCCATCCTGAAGGACATTTTCGGGGATTTCGTCGATTGCCGGCTGATCTGCTTCTGGCTGTGCAGTTGGCGTTGCCTGATCGTCTGCCTGCGCCTGACCGGTGCGTTCAGATTGACCGACGATTTCTCAGTCGCGGAGATGCGGGCGTTCGCGGCCTTTTCGGGCGAGATCGCCGCGAATCGGGACGATCTCAACGCGCTGGTCACCGCCGTTATGCGGCAAGACGAGAAGGCGTTCGCGGAATGGGTCCATCGCCACAAGGCGGACCGCTTCGTTCATCAGCTGTGCCATTGGATCTGCTATCTCGCGTGCCGGCGGCTCTGCATCTGCGTCTGTCCGCCGCCCGGCGTCATTCCGATCTTCGACCATGTCGGTGCGTACAGGGTCGATTCCTTCTTCCACGATTTCCAGGCCAACGGCACGACCAGTGCAGGCGGCTATGCCTTCACCGGCACCATTCCGCTGCTCGGTCTGCTTCCCGACAGCCCCGCCGGTGACCCGATCGAATACCGCTTCACGCAGCAGAAGCTGCCCGCAGGGCCGGTCAATCCGCTGACGGTGGCCGAGATCGGCGGGACGGTGATCGGATCGCTCGAATTCTGGGAATGGGATCCGACCGCATTGCCCGCGCCTGGCCAATGGGTGGTGCGCACGACCGATGTCTCGATCAGCAACGCCCCGCTTTTCTATGACATCCAGCAGGATGTCGGGCCGGCGCTCCATGTCCAGGTTTCGACACCGATCGCTGCCGATGGCTGGGTACGCGTGCCGAGCGACAACAACCTCACCCACCATGGCGGGGGCCGGTTCGTGCCGACTCATATGCTGGCCGCGCTCGACACGACCCAGCTCACGCTCGAGCAATTCGATCTGCACGGGCCGGGCGCGGGCCTGCCGATCATCGCCGGGGCGCCGGTTCCCGCAGGGCCACCGCCCGGCGACAACCGCCGATCGGAGAAGCCGACCTTCACGATCAAGTTCGAAGCGCGCAAGGTGATCAGCCACACGGCGCTCGGCAACAACACGCTCGATGTGATCGCCTTGTCCAACACCCGCTACGCTTTCGATCGCCATCCGGACTGGGCCGGCACCACCATCACGCTCGCCGACCATTATCCGCTGGCGCTCTTGCTCGACATCGAGGAGTTGATCGGCCACGGATGCAACCCGCTGACATCGGCGACGCCCGATCTGCACGCCGACTTCACCGCTTATCATCCCTATCTCGCCACCTGCGAGGTCTCGATCGAGGGGCCGCCGCCACTCCCCGCGGCGATCAACCCCGCGATCGACGCGAACGGCCAGTCCATATCGCCGGCCGGCGGCACGCCGATCTCGATCGCGGGCCTGCAGCCATGCGCCTACATTCTCTGGCTGAAGGCCACACTGAATCTGACCAGCGGCTACGGTGCGATCGGTGGCACATATGATGACCATATCGCCTTCTGCATCCATTGAGGCAGAGGACGAGCTGGGCTCACGCTCTTCCGTCGCCGCCCGGTCGATACCGGGCGGCGGCGGAAAGCCGTGCCGGCAATTTTGCATCGGCCGGTGGGCTCCGCCTGAGCTTCCGAAGCGATTTAGACACCGCGCGCGCCGCCCGTGCGTGACCCGCCGTCAGGTCCTGAACCGATAAGTTCCCAGCTGACGCCGCCAGCCCGAATCTGCTACGCGAAGGGACGCAATCGCGATCGAGTCGAACCTGCCAGGCGGACACAGCCTCGTCCGCCGATCGGCCTTTTTGCGTGCGCCGGCGCCGGCCCCGAGGGCCGGAATATGATGCCCCTTTGATGCGGCGTCGGCCGCAGCGGGCGTCGGACGGGAGAACGGCCATGTCGGCAACCCCACTCGTCACGCGCAGAAGCTTCCTCTACGCCAGCAGCTCGATTGCTGGCGCCATTGCCTTCGTGGCGCCGCTCTCGCCCGCACATGCCCAGGCCGCCGCGCCTCCCGACGCGCCGACCCTTGCCCGACCCTCCGCCGCGCCGGCCGCGCATGCGGCCGCCGCCGCCGACGGTGCAAGCCTTGGCACGGCTGGCGCGCAGGCGGCGTCGGACCCGGCAATCCGCCCGTTCCACTTCCACGCCTCCGACGAAGAGCTGGCCGATCTCAGGCGCCGCATCCGCGCCACCCGCTGGCCCGAGCGTGAGAATGATCCCACCCAGGGCGTCAGCCTCGCCACCACCCGCAAGCTCGCCGAATATTGGGCCGAGCATCACGATTGGCGCCGCGCCGAAGCGCAGCTGTTCGCTTACCCGCATTTCGTGACCAACATCGACGGCGTCGATATCCACTTCATCCACGTCCGCTCGAAACATCCCAGCGCCCTGCCGATGATCGTCACGCACGGCTGGCCCGGATCGGTCATCGAGCAGCTGAAGATCATCGGCCCGCTCACCGACCCGACCGCGCATGGCGGCACCGCGGCCGACGCGTTCGACGTCGTCATCCCCTCGCTGCCCGGCTACGGCTTCTCCGGAAAGCCGACCGCCAATGGATGGGACCCGCAGCATATCGCGCGCGCCTGGGGCGTGCTGATGACCCGCCTCGGCTACAATCGCTACGTCGCGCAGGGCGGCGACTGGGGCAATGCGGTGACCGAACAGATGGCGCTCCAGCAACCGCCGGGCCTGCTCGCCATTCACACCAACATGCCCGCGACCGTCCCCAACGACATCGCCCCCTTGCTTCCCGCCGGACCTGAGCCGAACGGCCTCAACCCGGACGAGAAGCATGCCTGGGACCAGCTCGTCGATTTCTATTCGAACGGCCTCGGCTATGCGCAGGAGATGGCGGGTCGTCCGCAGACGCTCTACGCGCTCGCCGACTCGCCCATCGGCCTCGCCGCATGGATCATCGATCACGACATTCGCAGCTACAACCTCATCGTGCGCGTATTCGACGGCGCGAACGAAGGCCTGACCCGTGACGACATACTCGACAATATCACGCTCTACTGGCTGACCAACACGGCGGTCTCGTCGGCGCGCCTCTATCGCGAAAGCAAGCTCGCTTTCTTCGCGCCGAAGGGCGTGCCGCTGCCGACCGGCGTCAGCGCTTTCCATGACGAAATCTATCAGGCCCCCGAAAGCTGGACGCGCAAGGCCTATCCGCACCTCGTCTTCTACCGGCGCCACGACAAGGGCACGCATTTTGCGGCCTGGGAGCAGCCGCAGGCGCTGGCCGAGGATTTGCGCGAGACCTTCCGCGGCGTGCGAGCCACCTGATCGAACCTAAGGGCACGGGCATCCTGTGGGCAGGGTGGCAACACCCGCCCACAGCCTGCTTTCCCCTCCGATTTCGCGCTTTACCGAGGTACCCAGGGGCGGTCGGGCACGATCGTCACGCGGCGTGTGCGCGGGTGGGGAGAAGGCCCGATCACAGGCCACCCTTCCTAATCGGGACGACTTGCGCTATAGCGGTGCCGCTGACGTCGCATGCGACGGATATCGGGCCTGCCTCGGCTCCCCCTTTGTCCCTTTCTAGCTCTGCCGAAGCCGGGATGGTCCGCAGTTGGACCATGCCCGTCATACTTGGGACAAGGATGCCCCTATGATCACCGGAACCGTAAAATTCTTCAACAGCGACAAGGGCTATGGCTTCATCGCGCCGGAAGGCGGCGGCGACGACGCTTTCGTCCACATTTCCGCCGTTGAGCGCGCGGGCATGCACACGCTCGATAAGGACCAGCGCGTTTCTTACGAGCTCGAGACGGATCGCCGCGGCAAGACCTCGGCCGTCAACCTGCAGTCCGCCTAAACCGGATGCGGAGCGGGCGGCGGGGATGATCTCCGCCGCCCGCCCACCTCGAAAGCGCGTCGGCGGCAGCTCCGCGAGGGATGCCGGCCGCGGCTGGTTGCGCGCGGATATGCTTGCGCGGAAAGATTCGGAGTAAAGTCATGTCGAGAACCCCTGTGCGCCCGTTCCTGATCGGTAAGGACGAAGACGGCTCGTTCCGGATTACGATCCGCGAAACCCGCTACAATTCGCAGCATTACCCGCTGGTCACATCCACGCTGCAGCCGAGCACGTTCAAGACCGCTGCCGCCGCCCGCGCATATGCCAAAGAGCATTTCGGTGCCGTGGCCGCCGAGGTCGCGGTTCAATAGTCATCGCCCGTGCGCGGCTTTAGCTTGGCCGCGCCATCGTATCGCGCCGCCAACCCTTTTTGGTGAGGGACGGTATCGCGATAGCGAGACACGCCCGCATAGCCGGCTCGCATAAGATTCCGCTGCTCGCGCTGCGGTTGATTCTCCTCGGTGCCGGCTTCGTGATTTATCTCCAACACCGGCGGCGCTGATCGGCCGGGCGGCCTGCCGCCGGCGGCAAACGCCTGCCCCATTAACGGGCGCCGGGCGGATCCGGCTTCTTCATGAAGCGCTGTCCCGCCGCCTCCGCCGCCCGGTCCAGCAACCGGTCGCTGGTCTCCACGGCGGCCTCAGGCGTCAGGGACACGGCCACGCCGTCGGGCCCGTCGACAACCACTTCACCCTGCTCTGCGGCGACCTCACTCGGCTTGTCGAACAAAGGGTGTTTGGACACATATCTCTCCTCTGCAAGCCGTTGATCGTCGGCCGGGAGAGTCCTGAACGTGAGCCAGGCAAATATTATCCCTCCCTATCGTTGCCGGAATGATACCGACCGATCTCGGGCGGGGTCCGATCCCGAACAATGACGTGCCTCGGGCAGTGTGGCACCCATTGGCCATCCCGTTTACATCGACAATCCGCCGCCGCTTCATTAAGGTTAATGCTGTTTACTATTAATAGTTACCCATTTTACTAGGCATCTTTTCTTTTGTTTATTGTATAATGAGTTGGTAAGGAGTTTTTTGTCCGGAGTGATTGGACGCGTTTTGGGTGGGGTTAGTCATGTTGCGTAATGCTTTGCCTTGGATCGTTTCTGCGGCAGCACTTTTTCTTTTGGTCGCGCCGTCGCATGCCCAGAGCATCACGGTCCGAATGGATGCGGCGAGCGTCAACGGGATGGGCATATTCTCCGATCCCGGTTTGCGGGCGGGCGAACATATGGTCGCGGATTTTGACGCGAATAACAGCCTTCAGATCGACTCCGCTCACTCCTCCGGTTTCGGCTATCACACCGGCAGCGCGCTCGGCATAGCTGTGGCGCCGAAGGGTGACACCAGCCAGTATCTCGCGGTCGGGGCCGGCGGCCAGGCGGTTTTCGACCTTCGGAGCTATGCGGGCGGCGGCAATGAACTTGCCAGCGTCAGCGCCTATGTCGGCTCACTGGATTGCTACAACTTCGTCCAGTTGCTGGGCATCAATTCGGACGGTTCGATCGACTATGCCGATCCGCTTCTCTCGCTCGGCGGCCATGATCTGGTCCGGCTCAATGGCGGAAAGCGCAATGGGCGTCTGATCTTCGGGTTCGATGATTCCGCCCGGATTGGAGCCATCCTGTTCGGCTCGACCGGCATAGCGTTCGAATTCGACTCGCTCGCGATTTCGCAGATGCGGGCTCCCGGCCAAAATCTGGCCGCTGCTCCGGTGCCTGAACCGGCGTCGTGGGCGATGATGCTGGGCGGCCTGGGTTTGATTGGTGGCGCCATGCGCAGACGCGCCTGGAAATATTCGCGGGCAATTTGAGGCCCTGGAATTCCGTCGCGCACTGCCCGACGGAAAGCGCCGGCGAGCCCGAGGGCGCGCCGGCGCGGTCTCCTCCCAGAACCGGTAAGGAATGCTATCCGAAGCTGATGGCCGTCCACCCACGGCGGTTGCGCATCGCGGCGCCGACGGCGCCGAAGCCGACGAGCATCAGAGCCCAGCTGGCGGGCTCGGGCACGCCGCCCGTGAAGACGGGCACACCGAGGAACACATTCGGGCCCCAATAGCCGTCATCCCCACCCCGATCGAGGAAGGGGGAGCCGGTCAGGAAATCGGGCGTGCCGATCGATTGCCAGCGCGAAAACTGTCCCGACGTCGACAATATGGTGATGGCCGGATCGGTCCCGAAGCCCGGGTCCGCCCAGGTATAATTGTCTGAATTGCTCACGCCCGCGACTTCGTAGGACATGCCCGCGACCAGCGTGATCGGCGCGATCGTCACATAACGGAAATGGCCACTTATGGCGTAGACGTTGGTGACGACAGCAGACGCCAGCAAAGTGCCGGTCGTCAGGCAGGCGACGTCAGCGCACTGGTAGAGCGCGACCGGATTGCCATCAACATTCCCGGTAACCGGATCGGCATAATAGCCCAGGCCCGATACGGTGACGGCGCTGTTTGCGGTAAAGGCCGTCGCAAAGTCCCAGGTTCCGTTGGTGAAACCGTTGCCCGGTGACGTGAATTCCCAGCCTGGTCCGGCAAAAGCCGGCGACGCGGCGCACATGCAGGCAGCGGTCAGTAAAATCCGGTTTCGCATGATTTGTCCCCTGTAGAGCGTACCCACCATCCCCCCTGTCGGAAAACAGGCGGGCTCATCCAGCAGAGGAGACGAGCATCCTTCCCCCCCAAGGATCGCATCAGTTAAATGGAGTTAAGGAACGACAAACCATCAATTGAGGGTCGGCCGTCGATTCCGAACGGGACCTTGATGCGCCCTGCGCAAGAATGCCCAGGTCGCAACGGGCGAACGCCGCCCGGGCTCGCAGAGGCGCCGCCAAGCCCAAGCTCGGCGGCGCCTCCGGGGACCTCCCCTTGGGAGGACGTCAGCTATACTGGATCGTGGTGCGTTGGCGGCGGCGCAGGCTCGTGCCGATCGCCCCAAAGCCGCCGATAAACAAGGCCCATGTCATCGGCTCGGGCACTGTCGCAGAGCCAAGCGATCCGCCAAGTGCGAGGAACGATGAGCCCTTGTTGGTGCCGTCGCCAAAGCTGAATTCGGGCGATGACGCGATCAGGCTGATATAGCCCAGCCCTTCCCAATAGCTGCTCTCATACGCTTGGTGCGACCAGCAACCGTCGATCGGGGGCTGCGTGAAACCGCGCGCGAGGCCGAGCGCGGTAACGACTTCACCGTCGGTGCAGCCGGGGCCGCCGCCGATGCCACCATTGTTCACGCTGTATCCCTCGATGGTTCCAAAAGGCGCGGCACCACCGACGACGACGCCGTCATAATCGCCACCGACATAATTCTCGATCGACAGATTGCCGCCCGCCGCGATGAAGGCGGCGACCGCAGCACCGAAACCGTTCAGTGCGGTGTTGTCCGCTGTACAGCAGCCGCCTGGCGATTCGATGTAGATCGCGCTGTAGTTCGACAGGTCCACGCCGACGAGACTCGTGACGTTGGTCGTGCCCACGCCACCGGTGATGGACGAAAGATCGATCGTGCCGGCGGGGTTGTAAACCAGGACGTCCTTCGACGAGCCGCCCTGCAGATATTTGAACAATTGCGGCGTATATTGGGGATCCATATGCAACGCGGTCGCGTCGGATCCTTCCAATGCGACGAAGCCAGGATCCGCCAATGCCGGAACCGCCAGACATCCAACCGCTGCGAGCATAATGTACCGTTTCATAGTGCACCCCTTCCTAGGTGAGCGGTCGTTCCACGCGACCATCCCAGGAACCTTGCTCCCGCATTAACCAAGCGGAATCGTCAATTGATGGGTTGTGTTGTCTTTTTCGTATTTGCCCACGCATCGACGACAAGGCGCCCGCGCAGGAGACCGCTTGCGGCAGGCTTGCCGCGACTCGCGCGTCCCTTTCCTTGATGCAGGTAAAACGAGTTGGTAGCGGGGTTTCGGCGCGCAGACGCGGCGCGCCCAACGCACCACGAAAACCACAGGGGATGAACATGGGTAAACGGCTGGGCGCTTGGTTGATCGCAATGCTCGCCGCGCCTTCGCTTGTCGCGGCCGATCCGCTGGTGCCGACCGGGCACTGGTCGGGCTACATCGCCGGTCGCGCCGCTACCCCGCCAATGGGGTGGAACAGCTGGAACGCATTCGGGACCGATATCGACGAGGACAAGATTCTCGGCTCAGCCCAGCGAATCGTCGATACCGGGCTGGCCGCCAAAGGCTATCGCTACATCAATCTCGACGACGGCTGGGCGCTCAGGCGGCGCATGCCCGACGGGCATATGATGATGCGCTCCGACAAATTCCCGTCGTCGCGGGTCGGCGGCGACACGCCAACCTTCAAGCCCTTCACCGACCGGCTCCACGCGATGGGGCTGAAGGCGGGCATCTATTCCGATCTCGGCCGCAACACCTGTTCCCAGGCCTATAACCCGACCGAAACCGATCTTCCCAAGGGTACCATTCCGGAACGCGAGGTCGGGCTCTACGGCCATATCGATCAGGATATCGCGGTTTACTTCAAGGAATGGGGCTTCGATTACATCAAGGTCGATGGCTGCGGTCTGCGCGATTACGGGCCGCACAATCCGCGCGTGACGTCGGGCAAGTTCCGCGCGTTGGATCCGATCATGGATTCCACCGAGGTTACCCGCGCCAACATCCCCGCGATCCAGGCGATGTTCCGCCAAATCAATCAGGCGCTCGTCCTCAACAACGCGGATGGCGATTATCTGCTGTCACTCTGCATCTGGGGCGCGGCCAATGTGCGGGCGTGGGGCAAGGATTATGGCGGCGTTTCGCGTACCAGCGACGATATCACCCCCGCCTGGGGCCGCCTCCTCGTCAATTATGACAGCTCGGTCACCCGCTCGCTGTATGCGCACCCCGGCTCGTGGAACGACCCCGACATGCTGTTCATCGGCGCAGGCGATTTCGATGCCGATCACCTGACCGAGGCCAAATCGCACTTTGCACTCTGGGCGATGCTCAACGCGCCGCTGATCATCGGGGCGGACCTGCGCAAGACGCCGCAGGCGCTGATGGACATTTTCGGCAATGCCGACATCATCGCGCTCGATCAGGATCCGGCCGGCAATCAGGCGGTCCTTGCCTATGATTCCAACGATCTGCACATCCTGGTCAAGACGCTCGCCTCGGGCGACAAGGCGGTCGCGATCTTCAACCGCGGCTCGGGCGCCTACGACGTCAACCTCCATGCCGCCCACCTCAAGTTCAGCGACAGCGCTCCGATCGAGCTTACCGATCTGTGGAGCAAGCAAAAGACCAGCTTCACCAGCCGGACCAAGCTGCACGTCGCCCCGCGCGAAACCCTGATTTTCCGCGCTCATGGCACGCGCGCATTGCAGGGCGGCTATTATCTCTCCGAACAGACCGGCAGCGTGAACCCAGCGGTCGATGGCGTCGTCCGCCCGACGGTCGATCCCACCATCTTCCGCACGGCCTCCGGCTGGGCTGGCACCAACGGCGCGGGCGACCGTCCGACCTATGCCGGCTGGGGCGGCGCGCGCGCTGACAGCACGCCTTACGGCCAGATCCTCCAGGTGGCGGGCAAGCAATATCTCGCGGGCATCGGCATCCTCGCCAACAGCCGGATGGAGGTCCGCAACAACCAGGGCGCCCAGCGCTTCACCGCGACGGTCGGCGTCGACGACAGCGCCACAGACACCACCCACCCCGTGACCTTCGCGGTCTATGGCGACGGCAAGCTCCTCGCCACCAGCCCCGCGCTCAAATGGGGCATGCCGGCGAAGACGCTGTCCGTGCCCGTGGGGGGCGTGAAGCTGGTAGAGATGGTCGCGCGCAGTCCGGGCGCGGACAATATGCGCCTGCCGGTGACTTGGGGCGACGCCGCACTGATGGAAAAATGACGGGGGGCCGCACTCGGGGCGAGAGCGGCATTCCCTGATCCCCAAAACCGTCGCCGGTCACCGTTCGGGAGCGCTGGCGCTCCAGCTCGCTTCGGGCAATGTGACGTCGACGGTTGCGGGCAGATCGTCCGACGCCTGTCCGAACATCACGCGATAGGTCCCGGCATGGACGGTCCAGGCGTTGCTTGCCGCCTCCCAGGTGGCAAGCAGCCGCGGATCGACCGTCATTTCGACGCTGCGCGCCTCACCGGGCTTGAGCTCGGCCTTGGCGAATGCCCCGAGGCGCTTGGGAGCCTCCCAGCCGGCCGACCGCCAATCGGCCGGGGCCACATAGGCCTGGACCACGCTTTTGCCGGGGAGCTTGCCGCTGTTGCGCAGCGAGACGCTGACCTTCAGCGCCTTGCCGTCGAGGCGCGCGGCCGGTGCCGACAATGCGAAGTTGGTGTAGCTCAGGCCGTGGCCGAACGCGAACAGCGGCCGCATGGCTTTCACGTCGTAATATTTGTAGCCGATCGCCCCGCCCTCGTCATAGGTGACGTGCACTGGAACTCCATCGGGCCTACCGAAGCCGGGGATGGTCGCATGCGCCAGCTGGTCATTCGAGGCCGGAAAGCTGATCGGAAGGTGGCCCGACGGATTGACCTTGCCCGTCAGGATCCGCGCGATCGCGTTGCCGCCGCGGATGCCGGGATAGAAAGCTTCGAGGATGGCCGGCGTCCGGCCCGCCCACGGCATCAGGATCGCGCCGCCACTCTCGACGACGACGATCGTTCGCGGGTTCGCGGCGGCAACCGCATCGACCAGGGCATCCTGGTTCCCGTCCAGCTCCAGCCTGGCGTCGAACCCCTCGCCGTTCCACTTGCTGACGAAGACGATCGCAACATCCGATTGCCGCGCCAGCGCGGTGGCGGCGGCGATGTCCTGGCCGCTGTCGAAGGCGACCTTAGCGCGCGGCAGCTCTTCCCTTAGAGCCGCGACCGGAGAGGATGGCAGATACATCACCGGGCCCGGCCACCGCTGCGGCTCTTCGTGCGGAAGCGGGTTGCCGCCAATCGGCGTGACCGCCGAAGAGCCGCCGCCGGAAAGGACGGCCTGATCCGCATGTCCGCCGATCACCGCCAGCGTGCGGACGCCCTTCAACGGCAACAGGTCGCCCTCGTTCTTCAGCAGAACGAGCGAGTTCTCGGCAGCCTTCTGGGCGATGGCCGCATGGGCGGCATAGTCGATTTTGGCGGCCTTCGGCGGGTTGTCCACCGCCCCGGTCGAGAACAACGCCCAGAGCTGGCGTTCGACCATGTCGTCCAGCCGCGCCGCGGGGATCAGACCGGCTGCCATGGCGGCCTTGAAATTCTTCGGCGCGAACTCGGCGCGGTCGGTGCTGCAACAGGGGAAGCCGGTAAACTGGTCGAGTCCGTTGTTCGCGGCATCGGCGGTGGAATGCACCGCGCCCCAATCGCTCATGACGAAGCCCTTGAAGCCCCAGTCCTGCTTCAGCACCTTGTTCAACAGATAATCATTCTCGCAGGCCCAGCGCCCGTTCACCAGATTGTAGGCGCACATGACCGAGGTCGGCCGGCCGCGTTCATAGGCGAATTCGAAGGCGAGCAAATCCGACACGCGCATCGCTTCCGGAGCGATCGTGACATCGACCGTGGTGCGCTGGCTCTCCTGATCGTTCACCGCGAAATGCTTGACGGTGGAGATCATGTGCGCGGACTGGATGCCGCGGATCAGGCCCCCAGCCATGGTTCCTGCGAGCAGCGGATCTTCGCCGGTATATTCGAAATTGCGGCCGTTACGCGGCTCGCGCGCGAGGTTCACGCCGCCGGCCAGGAAGGTGTTGAACCCGGACGCTTTGGCCTCCGACCCGATCATCGCGCCGCCGGCTTCGGTCACCGCCGGATCGAAGCTGGCGGCGGTCGCCAAGGACGATGGCAAGACGGTGCTGGGGATCTGGGCATCGCGCACCCCCATCGAGGCGTCGGTCTGCGTCTGGTCGGGAATGCCGAGTCGCGGAACTCCCGGCACGAAGCCGGCGGCGCCCTTGATCGCGTGCGCCAGGACATAGGATTTCAGCTCGGGCGAGACGATGTCGTCCGGCACCTTCGCCAGGTCTTGCGCCGAGGGTGAGGTGAACCCGAAGATGAGCCGCAGCTTCTCGTCGACGGTCATCGCTGCCAACGCAGCCTTAGCCCGCTCCCCGGCGCCGAGCGAAGGGTTCAGCCAGGTTCGCTGATCCGCCGCTCCTGCCAGGGTGGGCGTCGCCAACAGCATGACAGCGAGTGTGGAGGCCTTCATCGTCTTCTGCATAGTTGACCTCGTAATGGAGCGGAACGGGTTGGCGGACGAAGGGCTTGTGAGACCTGTCAATATACAAGACATCGCCCGGATGGGAGCGGAAGAGCACGCTGTCCTGCGCTCGGCAATCGAAGCTCATGACCGCGGCATCTTCTCACCGCGAGGAACAGGCTGCACAAGATGGATTGCGGCCACCCAAGCGGTGACTCGTCCTCAAATCTTCTTCAGGTCCCGTTTCGCTCGTCATCGGGAGTCCGATGTGGCAAGCCGGATGGCCGCCCGCCATCGCCGCGGTCCCGGCGCCCGGATGCACGGACGCGGGCTCCGGATGCCCGCTCCGCACCTTTACCGCGCATGCTCTCGCGCGGGTCGCTCGACCAGCAGCTTCACGCTGAGCGAGGCGCCGGTCACTTCTTGCCGGCACCCTCCAGCAACGCATCCAGGCCCTGCTGGTCCGTGACCGCGTAGGTCCGGCGGTCGATCAGGTCGCCCGTGTCCCAAAGGAACGGAAGAAGCCCGTTCGGCAGAGCTGTTTGCGTTACATATTTCATCCAGTGCGCACGCGAGGCCAGGTGCAGCTTCAGATCGAGCGGCGTCGTGCGCCTCGGCGCGCCATATTCGCCCAACAGCATAGGTATTCCCTTGCTCGCGAACAGCTGATTCCCGAGCTGCATATGCGCATCGACCGTGTCCTCTTCGCCCCAGGTGGCGTTGCGGTCCGGCTCGATCGTCGAATGGAAGTCCTTCCCCCAATAATAGAACATTTTCCCCCAGCTCGCGTCCTGGCTCAGGATGCAGAAATTGGGCGGGGTGTAGAAATGCGGCTCGACCATCAGGCGGTCGGCGGCCGTGTCGGTCGGCATGCGCGTCCAAAGCGTCTTGGCCAGATCCATGTTCACGTTCGGTAATTGCAGGACCAGCACACGATAGGCGTTCTTGCCGCCGGTCGAGCGAACCGCGTCGATGAACGCCTGGTGGTAGGCGTAAAGCACCTCCATGTTCGTCGCGTTGTCGCAGTTCGGCTCGTTTGCGCTGGCGAACATCAGGCGCTGGTCGAAATCGCGCAGATGCGTGGCGATCTGCTCCCAGAAGGCCTTCTGCTTGGCGACGACGGCGTCCTTTTTTTCCGGCGTGACATTGTTTTCGAGCCAGCCGCCGTCCCAGTGGATGTTGAGCAGCACGGCCATGTCGTTGTTGATGCAATATTGCACGACCTGCTTGACCCGATCGAGCCAGGACGCCTTGATCTGGGCTGTCGATGGATCCGAATATTGATCCCATGAACATGGCAGCCGGATCGCATCGAAGCCGACGGCCTTGGCCTTGTCGACGAAGGCCTGGGTGATCATGGGATTGCCCCAGGCGGTTTCCCCACCGATCGCCTCAAGCGTGTTGCCGATATTCAGTCCTAGCTTGATGCGGCCGGCAAGGTCCTTGGCAGTCCCCATGCCGGATGCATCGGCCGGCATCGGGCTCGTATTGTAGCTCGGGTACAGGGCGGCCGGCGTGGGCGTCGGTGTAGGGGTTGGGGTTGGTGTCGGCGTGGGAGTTGGTGTGGGGGCCGGGCTCGAACCGTCACCGCCGCCGCAGCCGGTAACGGCCAATGCCATTGTCGAGGCTAGAATTTGACGTCTCGCAACCCTCACCCGCTCTTCCCCTTCCTGTTCTAAGCCCTCCTTCGAAGGAGTCGCTCTTCGCCATCGGACCACATGCGCCCATATCCGGCCGCGTTCGGCCAAACAATGAAAACTTTTTGTATGTAAAATCCGATCTTATCATTGAAAATACGATTTGTGAACGAGGAAGTCGGTCCGTTCGATAAGCTCAGGCCCCGCAGCGGGCTTGACAAAAGAGAACAAACCGTGTACGCATGGTGCGTTCGCTGACTTAGGTCAGAGGACACGACCGGCGCGAAGCTCCTCGGCATGCATGAGACGGTATCTTCGCCCAAGAGTACAGATCTCGGCATGGACGTTCGCGTCTCATGGTGATGCCGGCGTCGTGTAGCGGAGCTATGCGG